>ULZZ01003901.1_pt1 | contig 7958 bp, 7 predicted proteins | sample 1963581 | NCBI WGS metagenome assembly ULZZ01 (sample SAMEA4835903, study PRJEB28245) | human gut metagenome | biome: gut microbiome; material: fecal sample | place: Denmark | collected 2008 | reverse complement strand
AATGCCGCGCTGTTTCAGTTCCGAAACGATAAAGTCCGCTCTTGACTGGCTCAATGAATCATTGATGCCGGATGTCCCTGTAGAACTGTCCGCAGCCCCGGTAACTCTTACATGCAAGTCATATTTCTTTGCGACCCTTGCCAATTCATCCAGATTGAGTTTCTGTGAAACATCTGTCAGGCGGGCCGTGTTAAGAGTGAAAAAGAAATATACAGGAGCTCCGATACAGCTATCCGAGACATGATTCACAACCATGGGATTGTGCCCTTCAGCCGTTATGAATTTATTCGATACCAGGGAATCCGGATTCTGTTTGTCCTTGTTGTTATTGTTGTTATGAATGAATGCCGTATCGAGAGGGGATATTCCGTCCCAATGTCTGTGTTTCAGTCTTGCACGCAATGAGTTCAACCCACTATAATTGTTTACAGGATATCCTTGTTGTCCATTCTTCTCATCTTCCAGCAAGTGCCCGTAGGTATCAAGCAGACCTTCGATTTCCAGAATCTTCTTCAGTTCAGCAAGCGTTCGTTTGTCGCGGTCATGTTGTCCGGCATAGCGGCTGTTCTTCTCGGACAAGGCACGGGAATAATCGATGAGCTGTTCATTCCTGTGGATGTAATGCGTGACATCAGCAGCTCGTTTCCAACCTATTTTCCCGAGATGGAAGGTGAATCCGGCTGTCAGTGATACCATATGATCACCCAGGCGGTTTGTTCGGCCATAGCCATCAAATTTTTGTGAGGTTGTTGTCCCCGAGAACTCCAGTACTGCACTTACCCGTTTTGAAATCCGATATTGTCCCTGAATACCGTATGAGAAGGCGAAAGGAGAAGTCTTGTTGGAGGAATTGTGTATCAGTCCGACTCCGACAAATGGGGCAAGTCCCCAGCGTGTCTGCTCCTGTCCGGAATACCGATAACCAAGCATGTTCCATAGCAGGTCTGCATGGACGCTATGGTAATTTTTCGTGGATAACCCGGCATCTTTGAATTGCAAACCGCTGTAATGTATGCGGGCGCCAACGGCAGGAGTAAACCATTTTCCGACGGCAAGGTTGTACGAGGGTTTCACACGTCCGAACAGATCTTCGCAGCCAAGAGGCGTTCCGAGAAAAGCGGTTGCACCTCCGGTGACACTGACAAACCAATTGCCACTCCCGGTCCTTGGCACTACCACACCGTCAAGATAGACCGGCTGGAGGGGTTGGAACAGTTCTGTGGCATCATGGAAGAACTCATGTTGTACAGTATCTCTTTCTGTATATCGTGAATTTGCCTGTACCTGCACGGAGCAGAGAACGGCAAAGATAAGAATGATTTGTTTTGTCATATTCAAATGATTTTTATTTGTTATAACTTTGATTGTAATACATTTCTGCCATTTATCGTTTGGCTTTTTTGCCACTGGAAGGACGCATCATGCGACTTGCCATCTTCATGCACCGGAGAGCCCAGGCACGGTTGTCCTCGTCTTCATCACGTCTCCACTTGAGGTCATTTCCGTCACCTCCGCCGCCATGTGTTTCGGCAAATGTTGTGGCATCATCGACCATTCCAAGAAACAGCATTGTCGCACAGCGCATGACTTCCGTCCCCCGTTCCGCCACGGAACACAGGAGCGTGTCATCGAACTGTTGCCGTTCGGAAGGCTTCATCTGTGCCGACATTTCCCGCCACTCATTGACCATATTCTCCAACATGGCATCCTTGAGCAGACTGTCCACTTTGGAATGGACATCACGCGAGTATTTGTATGCTTCTTCCTTCAGTTCTTCTGTTCGCTCCTGAATGGCATCCATATTTTCCTTGAGCTCGGAAAGTTGTCGGTCAGCGGTCTGTAGCTTCTCCTGTTTGTCTGCCAATTTATTCTGGATAGCGGCCAGCTCATTTTCGAGCTTTTCTTTCTCGGCAGATAAAGTCTGTGCATCACCTTTCCGGGCTTCCATATCATTTTTGAGTGCCGACAATTGGGCTTCTTTTTCGGCCTGCTCCTTTTTCAAGTTTTCCACCATTGAAGTCAAGCCCTTGACCCTGCGCTCTGCCATCCGGATGTCCGAATGGAGAGAGGAAAGGACTTGCTGATGGCGGCTGATATTCTCTTCTATTGTAGAGCATTCCTCTGACAGCATACGACGGTATTCTTCTGTACTGCGATGCTTCTTTCCCGTTTCGGAAACACTTGAGCCTCTGGACATGCCCCATTTGCTATTGACTTCTGCATAAAAGTCCGTATGAAGCTGTTTCATGCGCTCGCTGAATTCATATTTGTCCTTACCGGCAAATATCTCCTTGTACGCAAACTTCCCATCTTTGATTGGCAGCAAAGTACAATGCACATGTGGATTCAACTCATCCAGATGTACAATGAATGCGGCAATATTCTGTTCACCATATCTGCCGCAGACAAATGAATAGACATCCTTTGCCCAACGTTCAATCTCACTCTTCCTTTTTATGTGTCTATTGTCCGCACCTTTTTCAAAATCGACTTCCTGCTTGCCAAATGCGAGTTCCTGCATCCGTGTGCGAGAGCCCCCAAAAATGATATTTACGACTGTACGGAATCTCGGTTCTTCCAAACCTTCATTGGGATCCTTTATGCCTCGTTTATGCAACAGTTCAGCCATTCGCTCAGGAATGCTCCGGCCTTTGTCGATAGGACGGATCTTACCTCCTGATACGACTTCAAAATTCAGGTGTTCACGTGTCGGGTCATAATTACCAAGGTCAGTTGCCCTTTTCCAACCTTTCTCTGTCCAATTGCGCATATGTTCATTACTCTGAGCCACTGTTATCCCTTTGGATACATGTACGTCAAGTACCTGTTTTGCATTTGCCATATTGTTTCCGTTTTGTTTTGTACAATCCATCATGTCCCAGCTTGCTGCTTGTTCGGACATGTCTCCCTGCGACGTTAGTCGGCAGGGGTATTAGGCTACCCACTCCCTCTGTTTCGTGGCATGTGGGCAAGCCCACTTGCCTCATAAAACTGGAAGAATGTCTGGACTGAGATAGGGATGGATTGTTCCTGGTTATACAATTCATTTTCGTTTCCCGTTCAGTCCGACAATGTCTGGGCTTTTGCTGCAAGCGATAAAAAGGGAATACGGAACGATTTAAGGAGTTCTTTGTCCCTGTCCACATCAACACCTGCGCCGGATGCTTCGGGATTAAATACAAGCTCCGCAAGCTCTTTGGCAGTCTCGATAAATGCGCCCCAATCACCGCCGAGCTCAAGGGTGAAGAACTGCGACAGTTGAGAGCTGTTGTCGAATCTTGACTTACGCAACACACGCTGGAGAGCGGCATTGGCAATACACTCTAATATTATTTCCCTTAGTTTTTCTTCTTGTCTGACGACTTCTGCCGATACCGTATCAGTATCGTCGTCGGAAGCCTGACAATTATCTCCATTGGCAATGACAGCAAATGCCTGGCAAAGAGCCTGACCGCATGAATGACCGACGTCCTCTGATGTCTTTTTGCCAATGACCCATTCGGACAATATACTGCCGATTCGTGTGGCAAAGTCCGGCTCTTCCTGTTCAGTTTCTGCAATTGCCGTTTTTCCAGACTGCACGGTCATGGTTATGATGACACTTTTCTTAAGTTTCGTGCGTTCAAGTAACCCGAAAGATTCCAGAGCATCCAGAAAGGTTCGGACAGTGGCACGATGCCAATGCCAGGATTCTGCAAGATCAGAGATTGTCACATGACATTGGTTGGAAAGAAGTTTGCGCTCCACTTTCCTTACAAATGGAGAAACAAAACCTGCCATTGATCTGTCCAACAGGTCCCAATATGCTTCCGTCTTTGTTTTTCGTTCTCCGGCTTTCTCCTTCAGGAAATCGAATACCTTGACATCTGCCAGTATAAAGGTCGTATTCTCTTGACTATTTTTCATTTTACCTTGTTTTAATGATTATTACAGTGCGGAGTCTATGAAATGCTGCCGTTGTCCGCTTCATCCGGCACCATTGCGTGATGATTATCGTGATTCTCTTCGGATATTGTTTCTGAATGCGTTGTCATTCCTTCTGCCTTTTCTTCATTATTACATTCGACTGTGACCGGAGCAGAGGGATAGAACAGGGCTGCCAAAAGAATATAGTATGCAGTTACGGTAGTAGTGTACAGATACGGTTCAAAGCAACTGATCAATATTATAGCACCGATGCCAGCAAACAGATTCCGGGAGTCATGCAAACGGAAGAGACATTTGTCCGCCAGCCTGAACGAGAACATAGCGGCACAAATAACGGTTGATACCAGAATGCCGAATTCACCAGCATGTCCACTTGCATAGACGTAGTGAAAAAGCAGTAACAGGAACAGGATCACCCGTGTATAGAGTTTGCGGGCTCTGATGTTTTGTGACATGGCGGCGTGAAGCTTTGCCATAAACCGAAATGGCTTCTTGTACAATATCAATGACAGTACAAGAGGGCTTACGCAAAAGATGAGTTGCAATACTTTCAGTAACATAAGTAATAAGGTTTTTCGGGAACATGTAAAGGTGTAGCTCTGAGTTCCAAGTGGACAATGCCATAAGTTGCCAAGCGGATAATGGTTTCGGCATCTACGGCCGTGAGGTTCATTGCAGCTTTTTTGATTCGCTGCTTGAATGCCCGATCCTGTTTACGATAGATAGCCAAAGCTTTGTCCAGTTCATGTTCAGGGATGGCCCATGTGGTACCTTCGAGGTATGTTCCGTTTGCCTTGAACGCTCGCAGGACCAAAGTTCGGGAGACAAGGTAGTCTGTCCGGTCACTTCTTGAGATGATATGTTCTTCATAGAGGTTATCGTCGGCGACCTCTATCCATGTACGGTGGGCATTGATCCAATAGACCATCTGCCTGTATAATGTATTTCTCATGATGTTGTTTTATAAAAAGTCAATCAATATGTCCTCCTTGTTCTTCTGGTATTTGAGCGTTCCGCTTTTAGAATGGAGTTGCAAGTCAAGGCAGAGATCCCCGTACATTTGTTCAAGTGAATCATATATGGTTACAAGGACGGTATGGACCTTGCCATCGGAATCAGTCTTTGCGTTCACCTTGAACATTTGGCCGAAAGATGGATTGGAGTAAGCGCATGTACTATGGCCGAACGGTTCGTTTTGCATCGGAATGTGATGATAAAGCACAATCAGTTCCATATCATCCTCCAGCATATCCATCACTTCTTCCAGGTCATAAGGATCATGCAATGGGAAAGTCAGCAGGACATAGTCCCCGTAAAACTGTGGTTCCTCCATAGTGGTTACATCGAGCAGCTGTGGTAACTGCAGGGGGACAAACGTCATAAAGTCTTTCAGAAAGTGTCGTAGCATATTCATTTGATTTTATGTTTATAGCGTGTGAATGTAAATCTCCATAAGCATTCTGGGTAATTCATCCAGGCGGTTGTCTCCCGGGTTCAAGATTCGGCACAAAGTCTCAAATATGGCCGGAGTCTGTACGGCAAACCGTTCAAGCTGTTCCTGATCTTTGGAGGAAAGCATCGACAGGTGGAAACTGTCCATAGAAACGTATGGTCGCATAAGCATCCAGATATAGGCGTAGGCTTGTGCTTTTGTTTGGACCTTTTGATTATGGATGTCATTGATACAGGTCCTGATGTTGAGTATCAGTCTGCGATTGGTGCGCATGGCCAGGTAAACGAGGGCATCCTGGTGGGGTATCTCTTTACGTTCGGCTGCAAACAAAATCTGCAAACAGCATTTTTCTGTGTCACGCGTTATATCGGAAATGTCTTCATCACCAATGCTGCACAGATATGGCAAGAACGCCCGAAAAATAGCATCCTCTTTTCCGATAAACTCTGTCATGTCCTCTGTCCCGTGTATGCCATTTCGGAGAGTGTTGGCAAGCAAGGCACGATAATCGGAAATGATTTGCATTCTGTCTCCCTTATGGATTGGGCGTTTATCTAATGACTCAAAGAATGGACGGATCTTTTCTATGGCCCGGATTAATCCATTGTCTTTGTCATTAGATGAAAGTTTTCTTTTCAATAGAAATAACTCCTGATAGGAACGTGGCCTTGACAGAGCCAGGCGCGAGAACTCCACGCGTAGGGAATCATGTATGCTTTCGCATGTTTTACGGAGGTCTTGACCGTGGAGTCCGACCGTGTCTTGTTGAACATGGCTAAAAACGGAATCTCTTATGGTTTGCCATTGGCAAAGGTTTTCTGCCAGTTCATCAAATGAAATAGACTTCATCTTCCTTACTTCAAGCAGATAATTTCTGTATGTACCGGCAGGATCGCTTTCAGACTGTTCAGTCAATCCGCCATTACATGATGTGAGCATGCATACCGTGATTGAAGCGGCAGCTATCATGTGTAAAAAGCTTGATGCTTTAAGGTTCGTTTTATGAATTTTCATACTATATATTTCGTACTATTTCACGCAAAACTATATATAATTTTCTATACTTACTACCATCGAAACTGTATTTTGTGCATTTTTCAATATCGTACTTAATAGTATGATTGTCAATGAAAACAAGTGAAAGAAAAAAGAGATGGAAGATAAATAGTTCGATTTTTATAATGGTTTGATTTGGTCACTCAAATAAAACTTGTATATTTGCACTTGTTATCATTTGTATTGGATATTGACATGGCAAAAGTGGGTTATATATTTAAGGCAAATTCGTATGATGAATATGATGCGGACAAGGAATGGATGTGCCAGTACGGTTGTGTACAAGTGATAGAAGAATTGGTTCAACACGAAACGCTCAGGCCTCGTTGGAAACAGCTCATGTCTAATCTTGAGAGAGGGGATGAACTGGTCGTCTCAAAATTCAGCAATGCCGTGCGCGGTTTGAGGGAGTTGGCCGCATTGATAGAGTTATGCCGGATCAAGGTGGTCCGCATTATTTCCATCCATGATAAGATTGACTCCCGTGGTGAATTGTTCCCGGACACTACGGCCGCGGAGGTGCTGACAATGTTTGGATCTCTTCCGGAAGAAGTGGCTGTATTACGCAAGTCATCTGACAGGGTGATACGTCTGCAACAGAGTATCAGTGTACCGGTGAAGACAAACAAAATGATGAGCAAGAACGAGCGGGATAAAATAGCTGTGGACATGTACAACAATGGGTATCCAGTCAATGAAATCATGGAGCGTTGCAATGTCAAGAGCAAAAGTACTTTGTACCAAATTTTAGGCAAGTACAATGTAACGCCAAGCAGGAAACCTGGCCGCGTACCTGGGAATCGGAAATAGGAAGTCAAGGCAACCGATGCCTATTAGTGACGGATTTGCCTGTCAGTTTACTGTATATTTAGGGAAGCCTCTGACCCTTTATTGGAAATTTGTAACGCTAATTATAAAAAAGGATATGGGAGATATTATAGTCGTAGTATTGGTACTTTATGTCTTTTGCAAAATCGTGAAGGGCATATTCGGTGGATTCAGCAAAAGCAGCTTCCGTCATGATAAATAATCATTGCAGCCAACTGTTCACGCAAGGGAACAGTAAAAAAGGAAAGCTAAAAGAGGGAAATTGCGTTTCATGAATAGCGTCCTCGTTATATCAATATAAGCCCCCTAAAGGTTCTGTTTGACTTTTAGGGGGGCTTGGTGCTATTTATTCATTTCCTTTTTGTATTCCAAAATCTGGTCCATGGTCAGCCATTGCGGTTTTTCTCCCTCCTTGAAGCTGTCGTGCAACTTTATCATTAAATCGATTTGCCGTTCTTCATCACCCGCCCACAGGCGTTTGGGGTCTCTGCTCCCATAGTTCAAATAATATTCACAATCTGACTGCATCCTGGCTAACAGCATATATCTGAACCGTGCATCACGTTGCAATATATCATCATCCGTTGTCCTTTCAGCTTGACTTGTCTTGTTATTCGTGTTCATACTCAATTTACATTAACTTGTTATACAATCAGTCCGTTACATCAATAGTTCGTTAAATTTTCCAGGCCCT
>ULZZ01021608.1_pt1 | contig 7987 bp, 8 predicted proteins | sample 1963581 | NCBI WGS metagenome assembly ULZZ01 (sample SAMEA4835903, study PRJEB28245) | human gut metagenome | biome: gut microbiome; material: fecal sample | place: Denmark | collected 2008 | reverse complement strand
AAGAGAAGCTTGAAAAGAGAGTGATATATGGATAAATACGGAATTTTAAAGCATTATTTTGGGTATGATTCATTTCGTACGGGTCAGGAAAAGTTAGTTGATGCTATTCTTGCAGGGCAGGATGTGTTAGGAATTATGCCTACAGGTGCGGGAAAATCATTATGTTATCAGGTGCCGGCATTGTTAATGTCCGGCATTACTCTTGTTGTGTCGCCGCTTATATCGCTTATGAAGGATCAGGTTGGGGCACTTAATCAGGCTGGTGTACATGCAGCTTATATTAACAGTTCACTGACAGATAATCAGATAACTAAGGCACTCGCATTTGCAAAGCAGGGACGGTATAAAATTATATATGTTGCACCTGAAAGGCTGGAAACCTGGGGCTTTCTTGATTTTGCCACACATGTAGAGATATCAATGATTACCGTGGACGAGGCACACTGTATATCACAGTGGGGACAGGATTTCAGACCAAGCTACCTGAATATATTGTCATTTGTGAAGAAGCTGGCAAGACGCCCGATAATAAGCGCATTTACAGCTACAGCAACAAGTAAGGTAAGGGACGATATTCTGCAGATTCTTTCTCTTGAAAGACCGGTTATACTCACTACTGGATTTGACAGAAGTAATCTGACATTCAAGGTCAAGCATATTAAGGACAAGGATTCATACATACTTGATTACCTTGTAAGCCACAGACAGGATAGTGGGATTATATACTGTGCTACAAGAAAAAATGTTGAAAAAGTTTATGACATGCTTAATGCCAACGGACTTTCTGTGACTAAGTATCATGCGGGACTCTCAGCGGAAGAAAGAAAAGAAAATCAGGATTCATTTATATATGATATCAAGCCAGTTGTTGTTGCAACTAATGCATTTGGAATGGGAATTGACAAGTCAAATGTAAGATTTGTAATTCATTATAATATGCCACAGTGTATAGAGAATTATTATCAGGAGGCTGGACGTGCCGGAAGAGATGGAGAGGATTCAGAATGCGTATTGCTGTATTCTCCGCAGGATATTATGATAAATAAGTTTTTCATAGAACATAGAGAGCCTAATCCTGATATGGATGCAGAAGAACAGGCACGTCTTATGATTCTTGATAAAAGAAGGCTTAATGCAATGGTCGATTACTGCAAGACAACAGGCTGTTTAAGAGAGTATATACTTAAATATTTTGGAGAAAGACCAGACAATCCAGAGGGTGGAAGATACAACTGCCATAACTGTTCTAACTGCGTTATTGATGAGGCAGAACGGGAAGCAGATGAGGCTTATATGTATCCGGGAAACCGTTTCAGTGCACCTGTATCAAGGAATGCTGCAATGGTGGCAGACAGAATGAAGCGTTCTGCCGCTGCTGCAAAGTCAGCATATGCAACGCCCAAGTCAAAGAAGCCGGAGGATGCACTTAATGACAGAGGTGTTATGTTGTTTAACAGACTGCGTGAGTTAAGAAAACAGATAGCTGTTTCAGTAGGCGTTCCGCCATATGTAATATTTTCAGACAGGACGCTTATAGATATGTGTCTTAAAGTTCCGTTTAATGAGGAAGAAATGCTGTCAGTAAGCGGTGTCGGTGAGAATAAATATGAGCGCTATGGCAAGGTGTTTATGGATGAAATATATGATTTTCTCGATGGTATGAAGCAGAATCTGGCAAGATGATATAAAAGTGTTTATGGACAGAAGAATGAATGGGAGATATGGATGAAGAATTATAAGATGATAATCACTTATGATGGTACAAGGTATTATGGCTGGGAACATCAGCCAACTACAGATATGACAATTCAGGGAAAGTTAGAATCAGTGCTTTCTGCCATGACAGGAACTGAGGTTGAGGTTATAGGTGCAGGAAGAACAGATGCCGGAGTGCATGCAAAGGGAATGGTAGCTAATGCACATATGGAAACAAAGATGAAGGAAGATGAGATATGCGATTATATGAACAGATATCTTCCAGAAGATATCTGTGTGCAGGAGGTTCGTGTTGCATCTGACAGATTCCACAGCCGTTACAATGCACAGGGGAAAACTTATTGCTATACATGTTATGTTGGGGATAAGAAGCCTGTATTTAACAGAAAATATGTCAATATAATTGAGGGTAAGCTGGATGTTGATGCCATGAAGAGGGCAGCAGACATACTTACTGGAGAACATGATTTTGCATCATTTTGTGGTAATCCCAAGATGAAGAAATCGACAGTCCGTGAGATATATTCGATAGATGTTTCTTTAAAGGGTTCATTCCTTAATCTTACATATCATGGAAGCGGATTCCTGCAGTACATGGTAAGAATCTTAAGTGGTACACTTCTTGAAGTTGGACAGGGAAAGAGAACACCAGAGAGTATGTATGAACTTTTAGAGGAGAGAAACAGAAGCCTTGCAGGTGCAACTGCGCCGGCGAAGGGACTGTGTCTTCTGAAGGTTGACTACTCGAAGGAGGCTTGATAGTCCGGACGCCGTACAGTAACTGTGGAAGGGGGTGTGGTGTCCTTAGGTATCTGCCCTCAGGATTCTTATGTCTAGTGAAACTAAATGCCGCAATCTGCTGAGTTTTTTATGTGGCTTGTAATCAAACGCGCTTCGCTTGAACGAGATTACAAGCCACAATCTTTAGCAGATTGCGGCATTAACTTTCACACGACATAAGAATATTCGGGCATACACCTAAGGACACCACACACCTATCCCACAGTACACTGTACGGCTGACTTTTTCTTCTTCAAGTAGTAAGCCTCCGGACGAATGCTCGCCTGTGGCATTGCATTCTGGGTGGGGTGGTGGCTTTGAGATTGGGAGATGTTATGCAAGACCGATTTATGCCGAACCGTGTGTAAGTTAATGCCGTTATATACAAAAAGTGCTGTGTAAAAATCTCGTTCAAGCGAAGCGCGTTTGATTTTTACACAGCTAAAAGACATTGTATATGACGGCATTTACTTACACTAGGTGCAGGCATCCATGAGGGCTTGTATAACATCTCCCTATCTCAATGCCCACCTTTGTACTAATTAAAGCACCTTCGACAAGAAATCCTTCAATCGCTCACTCTTAGGATTGCCAAAGAATTCTTCCGGAGCCCCCTCTTCATTGATGACTCCATCATAGAAGAACATGCATCTGTTGGCAACTTCTTTTGCAAATCCCATCTCATGAGTTACGACAATCATTGTCATTCCTGATGCAGCAAGTTCCTTCATTATTGCGAGAACCTCACCAACCATTTCAGGATCAAGTGCGGATGTCGGCTCGTCGAAAAGCATTATCTCAGGATTCATTGCGAGTGCTCTTGCAATAGCAACTCGCTGCTTCTGACCACCACTTAACTGGTTAGGATAAGCATCGGCTTTGTCAGAAAGTCCCACTCTTGCAAGAAGCTCATCAGCTTTCTTATCAGCTTCTTCCTTACTCATAAGTCCCAGCTTAGTAGGAGCAAGAGTTATGTTTCTTCTTATAGTCATATTAGGGAAAAGGTTAAAATGCTGGAACACCATTCCAATCTTCTCTCTTAATTCATCCACATTTACACTCTTATCTGTAAGATCCTGCTCATGGAATAATACATGACCTTCTGTAGGAGTTTCAAGAAGGTTAAGTGAACGCAAAAATGTTGATTTACCGCAGCCAGATGGTCCGATAATTGCAATAACCTCTCCTTTGCGGACTGTTGTATTGATTGATTCTAATACAACATGGTCGCCAAAAGATTTCTTCAAATCCTTAACTTCAAGTATGATTTCGTTAGTATTATCGCTCATTGTTTCTTAACCTCCTCTCAAGTTTCTTAACAAGCTGTGAAAGTCCCATAACCATTACAAGGTAGATGATGGCAACACCAATAAGTGGAAGCATTGGATCATAAGTTATGCTTCGGATAATATCGCCGCCTCTTGTAAGGTCGTTAAGACCGATATAACCGCTGATAGATGTTTCCTTTAACAGAACAATGAACTCATTAGCAAGTGCTGGGAGAACATTCTTGAATGCCTGTGGAAGAATAACACTTATCATAGTTGTTTTATAAGAAAGACCAAGGCTTCGTGCTGCTTCAAACTGTCCGTTATCAATAGACATAATACCTGAACGGAATATTTCGGCAACATAAGCACCTGAGTTGATACCAAATGCAAGTATCGCAACAATAAGCTTGTCAATATGTACAGAACTGAATATTACATAGTAGATAATAAGCAGCTGTACCATAGTTGGTGTTCCTCTGATTACAGTAAGATAAATGTTGCAAATGAAGTTAAGAACCTTCATGTGTCCTGTCTTATCATGGTTAGAACGGACAACTGCAATAAGGAAACCAATAACAACACCCATAAGTGCTGCAAAGAATGCAATAATTACTGTGTTTAACAGACCTTTTAGAAGATAAGTGTATCTTGCTTCTTTGATGAAGTCTGTCTTGAACTTCTCAGCAAAACTCATGCCTGATGCAGAAGCATTGTCGTCACGGACAATAATAACCTGCTTAGAAGTTGTATAAGTAGTTGTGAAATCGATATTTTTCTTACGCTCATCAGTAACTGTCATACCAGCCATACCGAAATCAGCTTTACCAGAAGATACGGCAGTGATAATTGAATCAAATTCCATATCCTCAATTTTTAAATTCATTCCGAGGTAATCAGCAATAGCCTGTGCAATATCAGCGTCAATACCAATAATAGAACCCCCTTCATAGTACTCGTATGGCTTGAAGTAAGCATTTGTAGCCATAACAAGAGTTCCATTAGTACGGCTTATACCGTCTGGTGATTTGTAACCAGAAAATGTAGCATTATCGCCAACATAATCGTCAATAAGCTTCTGGATAGTTCCATCTGCCATAAGTACTTCAATAGCCTCATTGAGCTTTGCAGTAAGGGAATTGCCCTTAGCAACACAGATGGCATAATCCTCATTTGCAAATTCTTCTTCAAGAATTGTAAGGTCTGGATTAGCTTTAACAAATGCTAAAGCAGGTTGTTCATCAATAACAACAGCATCAGCTTTACCTTGCTTTAAAGCCTGTATAGCATCAGAACCTTTGTTGTATCTTGATACTGTTGTGCCAGAACCATCAGTTTCGTAATCACTTACGAGAGTATCACCAGTTGTTCCTAACTGAACACCAATAGTCTTGCCTGCAAGATCATCTACAGAAAATACAGTGTTCTTAATCTTTTTGCCCTGACATGAAGTAAGAAGAACAGAAGAGAACAAGAGAGTGAGGGTCGCAAAAACCAAAAGGAATTTCGACCTGTACTTTTTAAAATTCATTAGTAACTCCTTTCCATGCGAACTGTGGTGTATACGGACGCTGCAAAGCGAATATATTTAGCTGCGGAGCACGCTTTCGCTTCTTGTCGCTAGCAACGGACACTAAGTTCACCGCAATTAGGCTTTTTTCAAAAGCCGCTTGCGGTGAACTTAGTGCCGGCTGCTCCAAAGAGCATCCACAGCTAAATATATTCACTTTGCAACTGTGTATAAAACAGTTCAATATAATATATTTCATTAATTATACACACATAGTAGGGGAATTAGCAATTAAAATATTTGCGATAGAAGAAAATGTGAGCGTACAGATTAGGATTGGACGTTGAAGTAGAGGAATGCACGGAGGAAGTCCAAAAGGAATGGAAAAGAGTGGTGGATTGGACGTTGAAGCAGAGGAATGCACGGAGGAAGTCCAAAAGGAATGGAAAAGAGTGGTGGATTGGACGTTGAAGCAGAGGAATGCACGGAGGAAGTCCAAAAGGAATGGAAAAGAGTGGTGGATTGGACGTTGAAGCAGAGGAATGCACGGAGGAAGTCCAAAAGGAGCAAGAAAGAGTGGTGGATTGGACGTTGAAGCGGAGGAAAGGCGCGCAGAAGTCCAAAAGAAGAAAATATGTACATGGAAACAGCCGCCAGGCAGGCGTCTGTTCCCACAGATTGAGGTTATTAGTTAGTCTTGCTGCATATGCCATTGCAAGGTCCGGTGCATGCACCAGAGGAAGTCTGGCTGTTATTGCCATTATTACATGCGCTCTGGCAGGCTGTGTTGTTAGTGTTAAGAGTGTCGGTGCAGTCATTCATGCAAGGCTTCTTGCAGTCTTTCTTTAAGTTACCTTCGCATGAAGGTGGACTTAAATCGAGAGGCTTGATGGCTCTGTCTAAGAGGTTTCCGCAAACAAACTTGATGCAGTCAGATTCTTCACCGGAAACAATGCTTCCCTTAGGCGTTGAGATTCTGCCGGCACTTGTTACGCGGTATCCACAGAAGTAAAGGCTCTGTAAGATGAGAGTGAGACCTACAGTAACCTCGTCATCTGTAGTATCAAGACCTAAAAGCTTAGGTATTGCATAAAGGTTGAGTCCCTGGGTTACAACATTGGCAGATGACAAGAAACCTATACTGTTAAGTGCAGGCGTATAAACAGGTGGAGTTGCGTTATTCGAGTTGTAGGAAACTCCGTAAGGAGCGAATATTTCAAGGGTGACAGATGTCGGATTGGTATCTTCATCATAAGTTGCAGCAGTAGTTGAGTTAGGAAGGTAGACTGCCGTTGGGGTAAGAGTTGCTAATGCTCTGCATGACTCATCATAAAGCGTTATTGCAAATGTTACAGTAAGGTTGGCAAGTTTCACAGAGTAGCAGTTAGGCCTTCCGGCTATCTGGGTGATTTCAACATTTTCATCACCATAAGTGTAGGCTATATCTATAACACTGACTGATGCGTTGGTAGCTGTTGGATAAGTCGTTGAAATATCTGTGCCGACAGCGAATGTGGTACACAGATTAATACCTATCTCATCATAGATAAGAGGGGCAAGAATACTGAGTTCATCGGGGGAACCGCATATCGGGTTCGTGCATACATCAAAGCAGCCATTAGGCATGTTCTGCACAATATTGCTTACAATGCGGGTGGAACCACATTTGCTGCATTTACATTTAGCCATTATCTTTTCCTTCTTCGTTTCTTTACTACATTATATGTTCTATCTACATTCGCGTGACCATATAATAATATAAAAACGGGAGTGTCCTTTTATGGCAAATGTATACACAGCAGGCAGTGACAGACGGCTTATAATCTATAGCATATCAAGATATATATTTTTGAGAACGGCGTACATAGACGGTATAGAACGCCCGATAATGCTTGTGTCAGACTTTTTGGACGGACTTTCAGATGTAGTGTTGGGAGACACAATATATTATGCATATCAGAACCAGAACGGAGATATTCTTGTTAAAAATGTGATGAACAACGAAGCACTTTTTCGTGTGAAAAGCAGCGAGAACCCAGATATGCACTGTCCACAGCTTGTAGTAAATAAAGACAGGTTAATGCTGTTTTATATGGTGACAAACCCGCTTACGGACAGACTGTCGCTGCGAGCTGTCTACCCACTGGAAGAAGGTGACAGTCTTAATATTCCTGTTGATTGTGAAAATGTTGATATGTATGAAGTGTTTGGAATGCAGGGAAAAGCATTTTTGTATGTAGACAGTTTCTACGAAATAACATCAGATGGGAAATTCATTAAATGTCAGGATACAGACATGCTGATGCAGAATGAACAGAAAATATCAGAGTACGAAAACCAGCTTAATACATATATGCAGGAAAACAGACAGGCAATACAGACAATAAGCCAGCTTGAGGCAACAATAGAAAGTGTAAAGGCACAGTATAATGAACTTATGGAGACGGCAATTGCGTATAGGGATGAGGCAATTAAGTGGCGGAGTAAGTTTATATAGACACAAACTTTATATTAATAAGCCACCCGCCTCCACCCACCCCTCAGGCATGCACTGGTCCACAGGGGTCTGGAACACGTTAAGAATTGCTAATTTAGCAGGTGGTGCTTTTGGCTTTTTCTATTGTTTGTGTTCATTCGACATCTGTACACTTCCGTCATTATGTCCGCCTGTGACCTACGCCCGATATATTGCGAACTGTGTGGGAGTTAATGC
>ULZZ01017451.1_pt1 | contig 8115 bp, 3 predicted proteins | sample 1963581 | NCBI WGS metagenome assembly ULZZ01 (sample SAMEA4835903, study PRJEB28245) | human gut metagenome | biome: gut microbiome; material: fecal sample | place: Denmark | collected 2008 | reverse complement strand
AACAATCGGCAAGCACAACATCAACCTGCTCGCTGGTATGACCTATGAGGAGGAAAATACTAATCTCCTGACTGGTTGGGGTGTCAACTTCTCAGAACCATACTTCCTTCAGCTTCAGAATGCTAAGACCACATACTCTTCTTCTTATGAGTATAAGCATAGTCTGGCATCATACATTGGTCGTTTGAATTATAACTATGATGAGAAGTACTTGCTTTCTGCTGTAGTACGTCGAGATGGTAGTTCACGTTTGACCAAGAATATCCGTTGGGCAACCTTCCCTTCTGTATCTGTAGGTTGGCGTTTCGATAAGGAAAAGTTTTTCCCTATCAGCCGCGACATAGTCAATATGTTCAAGGTACGTGCCAGCTATGGTGAGCTCGGTAACGAGAACATCGGTGAGTACCAGTATATGGCTACCATGAACCGTAACAATATGACTTATAGCTTTGGAAACAATAAGGTGACAGGCTCTAAGATTGCTACATACGTAAATGAAAACATTGCATGGGAGAAGAAGAAGACTACCAACGTAGGTATCGACCTGGCAATGTTCAATAACCGATTGGAGTTCACTGCAGAGTGGTATAAGAATAAGTCAGAAGACTTGCTTTATGGTGTGCCTGTGCCAGAACAGACAGGTGTAGCTAATACTACTGTAACCATGAATGCAGCCTCTATGGAGAACAGTGGTTTCGAGTTCAGTGCTACTTATCGTAACCGTGACCATGCCTTTAAGTATGATATCAGTGCCAACTTGAGTACCTTGAAAAATAAGGTGACCTCTCTCGGATTTGGAACAAAATCTTATATTACCGGTGCTTATGCAACATACGTAGGCCAAGAGATTGGTCAATTCTATGGATGGGTATATAAGGGAATCGCACGTACCCAGGATGATTTGGACAACAATGCAGTTAAGCAGGGTGCCAATATTGGTGACTGCCTCTATGAGGATATCTCAGGTCCTGACGGAACTCCTGATGGCGTAATCGATGCTTACGACCAGACTGTATTGGGTAGTGGTCTTCCTAAGGTAAACTTCGGTTTGAGCACCCACATGGAGTATAAGGGTTTCGACCTCAATATCTCTACCTACGGAGTATTGAATTATCACGTAACTGATGATATCTATAATAGCTTGAACTCTTGCTATGGCTATGGTAATAAGGATGTAGCAATGCTTGATGCCAACCGCTGGTCAGAGGATGGTTCTACCTATCTCTCTAATGTTCCTCGCACATATGCAGCCAACAACGCTACATTGGGTTGGAATGACCTCTTCAGCTCTCGCAAGATTCAGAATGCTGCTTACTGGAAGATTGCCAACGTAGAGTTGGGCTACAACTTCCCAGACAAGTGGTTTGGTGGATATGTAAATGGTGTACGTCTCTATGTATCAGCACAGAACCTCTACACCTTCACAGGCTATCATGGATATAATGTAGATTATGCTGGCGGTACCTTCACTCCAGGTTATAACTTCTGCTCTTTCCCAAGTGCCAGAACATTCATGTGTGGACTCCATTTCACATTCTAATAGAATGAGAAGAGAAAACTATAAGAATCATTATTATTTAAAGAACATTTGATATGAAACTATATAAATTATCATTAGCTCTGTTCCTTGGTTTCGGTGCAATGTCTATGACATCGTGCGAAGACAAGTTGGAAGTGACAAATCCTAATGAGCAGACAACTGGTACATTCGGCTTTACTTCTGATGACTTGGAAGAGTGCGTCATTGCCGCTTACCATGACCTTCGTATGGAGGGTTCTACTGGCCGTGTAGGTTATACCATAGATGCAGTTCGTGGCGATGAAGTTTGGAATGCATCACAGGTTTGGTATATGCCATTCGATGATATGAATGACCCGGTAACAGATGAAATTTCATTCTGGCCATGGCGTGAGTATTACTATGCCATTAATGTATGTAACTTCATTCTTTCGCGAACAACAGGTGATAATGCTCAACTCAGTGAAAGTATGAAGCGCATTAAGGGACAGGCTCTCTTTATCCGTGGTTTCGCTTATTATAATCTGGTAGGTTATTATAAAGATGTACCATTGATTACTGACTATTCTACCTATTCTTCACTGGATGGTCTTTATGGTGCCAATAATACAAGCGATGAGGTCTTGGATCAGGCAGAAAAAGATTTGAAGGAGGCTATGGAGTTGCTTCCTAACCGTCAGGCTGGTGGCGAATGGTCTAAAGGACGTGCTACTTGTGGTGCAGCTGCCGGTTATTATGCACGTACTTTGATGTTCCGTCACAAGTATAGTGAGGCTTTGGACGTTCTCAAGGATATCATCGGTGGTACTAAGTATGGTAAGTACAAGCTGATGGCTAATTATGGCGACAACTTCCGTGAAGGCTCTGCATACGAGAACAATGATGAGAGCCTCTTTGAGGTACAGTATCTGGATTATGGAACTCAGGGCGTAGACGATGAGTGGACTCCTGTCAATGTAAGTCCTAATGCTACACAGGGTCATGCTGTAGAGTCTAACTTTGCTCCTGGTGACTTCGGTGGATGGGCAGACCTTTCTGCGTCACCATGGTTGTATAACTTATTCAAGGAGGAGCGTACTACTGCAGGTAAGCTCGATCCACGTCTCTACTGGACTCTCGGTACATACGAGAAAGAGTGGGAAGGTTTTGAAAATGGCAACGTAGCTTATACCAAGAAGATTACAGCTACTGATACGCTCAGAACCAACAATAACTATGGTGGTATTCCAATTGCCAAGTGGACTAATATGCGCACAGGACTTTATTCATCTGTAGCTACAGGTCTTCGTTGTGGTATCAACCTCCGTATGATGCGTTACTCAGATGTTTTGCTTCGTGCAGCTGAGTGTGAGAATGAGGTAAACGGACCTACAGAACAGGCTATCAAGTGGATTAATGAAGTTCGTCAGCGTGCAGGCTTGGCAGATTTGAAGCTTGAGGATTTCAATACAAAGGATAAACTCTTTGAGCAGATTGCCAATGTGGAGCGTCCTAAGGAGTTCGGTTGTGAGAATGGCCGTGGTATGGACTTGATCCGTTGGGGATTCTTCTATGATAATGGTCGTCTGGATCAGTTGAAGGAGCATGGAACATTCTACAAGGACAAGACCATTGATGTAAAAACTCCTGTTACTTATGCTCAGACAAAGACAGACCCTGAACATGTAAAGAGCTCATACGATACCTATTTACCAGGTCATGAGTTCTTGCCAATCTTCCAGACGCTCTTGAACAATAACCCTAACTTAAAGGGTAATTCTGCGAATGATGGTATTGACAACTCAACCGATTTCTTCGGAAAGGGTTGGACCGTTCATCCTGTAGTAGATTTGAGCAAGTAACAATATTCATGATCATATAAAATAGAATAACAAAATGAAACACCTAAATAAATTAGCATCAGTCTTCTGCATGGCAGCCATGGGCTTGACTGCGCTGACAGGATGCGAGGGAAGTGACATGTTTAGTGTCAATGGACCTGATTGGCTTTCTGAAAAGATAGATTCTATCGCAAATAGTAATAAGGATGCTGCGCCTACCATCTCGCCAACTACACTTGGTGCTACAGATAATAGTGATGCCTGGTGGACATCTCACCTGGATGCTGATATCAAGATTGAAAGTAATAAGTCTTATTCAACGACATTTACCAACTATACTTCTGGTGCAAATAACTATAACAACTATGTTGTAGTGCTTCGCAAGGCTGATAAGACTGAGTATTGCTGCCTGCGTTCTGATGATTACGGCTGGGGCGACAGCTTTGCCAGCTGTACTCACAGCAACTCGGCATCAGGTGATTGGGGAGGTTGGTTGGCTCAGATGAATGGTGCCAAGGTAACCGTAACCGTAACCAATTATGGTGATAATACAGCAGATGTTGTAGCTGAGGTTACCGGAACTGAAGGATTGACTTCTACCCAGAAATATCTGGGTATTCCTGTTGAGAGTTCTGACCTCTATCTCGACTTCACTACTGATGGCTGTCACTATGTATTCGACAAGGCAGAGATGGATGTGGCTGATGTAAAGGATCAGCAGCCTGAGTCTATGGAGTTGATTGATGTTCCTGATGAAGTAGATAAGGGTACTTCCGTGAAGGATTTCACTTCTACATTGAAGGCAAAGGTTACTTACGCTGATGGCGCTGTCAAGGAAGTAGCAGCCAGTGACCTTGAATTCATCGTAGTTCCTGATATGGAGACTGTAGGCGAGAAGTATGTTGTTGCAACATTGAACAAGACCCTTTTGGGCAAGGCTGCTGATAAGACCATCAGTGCAAATGCCAAGTTTAGCGTTGTGGCTGGTATCAAGAGCATCACCGTAACCAAGGCTCCTGAACATACCAATTACTACTTCTTCAACTCTTCTGCTTTTGCGAGTGCAGATCGTACCTTGGCTTTCGATCCTACGGGTATGGAGGTTACTGCCAAGTATGTAGAAGGCGAGGATGCAGTTCTCGACAACTCTAAGTTGACCTTCTCTGCTATCCCTGCTACTGTGGGTGAGCATGAGGTGACTATTACAACCGAGAATGGTCGCAAGGCAACTGTTAAGGTAAATGTAGCTGAGTCTAAACTCGTAGCAGCTAATCCAACTCCTTCTGTGGTTGGTGCTACTGATAATTCTTCTGCATTCTGGACAGAATTCTCTGATGATATCAAGGTTCCTGCAGGAAAGACTTTGGAGTATGTTTTCACAAACTATACTGATGCTGCTTCTAATTGGCACAACTTCTGTGTGATCCTGCGTAATGCATCTTTGACAGAATATGTGGTAGTTCGTGCAGATAACTATGGTTGGACTTACGATAACTCAGGTCCTTATGGATACAAGGATTGTAAAACTTCTGAAGGCCAGACTGACTGGGCTGCATGGTTGGCTGCCATGAATGGAGCTAAGTGTAAGGTTTATATTACCAACAACAACAATAGTAGAGCTGACATCCAGATAACTATGTTGGGTAATGATGGAGTAACATATACTCAGTCTTACTGGGGTATCTCTGGTATTGATGTAAACGACCTTCAGTCTGCGCTTACCGTAGAAAATGCGCATATCGTATTTGGTTCAGCTGCTGCCCGCAAGCACTATACACGTGCTCATCGCAGATAAGAATTTTCTGAAATAGTATAAAAGGCATGACTTATGTGAAAACACGTTTCCACGTAGGTCTGCCTTTTTGCTTAATTTTCAAGGCTTTCTTAGTTTTAGAATAAAAGCAATCAATTAACAAGTATCATTCATGAAGAAATTATTACTCTCAATGTTGGGGCTTGCTGCCATCGGTGCAACGGCCCAGACACAGGTCGGCGATAACGACCTGACGAATGCTTATACGTCGAGATCATACGGGAAACGTGTTACCTGCCACGACCCATCCATCGTGGTGGATGACATCACCAACCCTAGCTCGCCTACCTATTATATATATGGCTCTCACCTGGGAAGAGGCAAGACTACTGTGGCTAGCAACTACCAGGAATGGTCATCATTCAAGGCGGGCGAGGAGGCAACAAGCAATGTAAACAGCCTCTTTGCCAACAAGCAGGGTACCTTGGTAAACTATGCCAATGCTTATGCTTCTCATCTCATTACAGAGGTGAAGAACAGCAAGGGAGAGAACGTGAAGTTCGGCAACTTCAATGCCCACGGCTGGCAGTATAAAGGCTATAATGTGCAGGGCAATCAGTGGGCACCAGACATCGTATACAACAAGACCATGAAGAAATGGTGTATGTATATGAGTCTGAATGGAGACCACTGGTGCTCTTCCATCGTATGCTTTGTTTCAGATAATATCGAAGGACCTTGGGTTTATCAGGGACCGGTGGTGTTCTCCGGTTTCCAGGGCTCATACGCTCACAACTCATACGCTGCTGCGGATGACTGGAAACATACCGACTTTGCCATTGCCACAGGCGAAAGCGCTCTTCCTTCCCGTTATAAGGTGGGCGATAAATGGGGAACCTATTGGCCAAACTGTATCGACCCATGCGTCTTCTATGATGACAACGACAACCTCTGGATGAGCTACGGCTCCTGGTCGGGTGGTATCTTTATGATTAAGTTGGATAAGACCAATGGTCTCCGCGACTATACCTATACCTTCCCTTACGAGGTGAATGGCAAGGTCACCACTCCGGGTGCTGCCAGTGCCAACTGTACCAGCGATCCTTATTTCGGCAAGAAAATTGCTGGTGGATATTACGTATCGGGTGAGGCAAGCTATATTCAGAAGATAGGTAAGTACTACTTCCTCTTCATGAGCTATGGTGGCTTGACCAGTGATGGCGGTTACCAGATGCGCATCTTCCGTTCTGAGAATCCAGATGGTCCTTACAAGGATTGCTATGGCACATCGGCACTCTTCAACAGTTATAAAATGAACTATAGTTCTACCACTGCCGACAACCGTGGCGTATTGCTCTTTGGCGGTTACCAGTGGGATGCAATGAGCGGTGCTGAGATTGCACAGGGTCATAACTCTGCGTTCGTTGACAAGCAGAATCGTTCTTTCGTGGTTTATCACACCCGTTTCAGCAATGGTGGTGAAGGTCATCAGGTTCGTGTTCATCAGCTCTTCCTCAATGACGAGGGGTGGTTGATGGCAGCTCCATTCGAGTTTGACGGTGAGACCATCACCGATGCAGCTATCGCTTCCAAGGCATCTGTCGCAGATGCTGACATTGCAGGCGACTATCAATTTATGCGTCATCAGTATGGTCAGAATACCAAGGCAAAGGCTTTCGAGACTCCTGTGAACATCACTCTCAATGCCGATGGAACCATCACCGGTGCCGAGAAGGGAACCTGGAAGCGTACGGCTGGTACTGATTACATCCACCTGACTATCAATAATGTAGTTTATCGTGGTGTGTTGGTTAAGCAGAACATCGACTATACCAATATCCCAGCCATCGCCATTTCTGCTCTCTCATCATCAAGCGGAAGCCTGACCATGGGACAGAACAACTACACCTATCAGCAGGAGGTTTGGGCTGTAAAGGCAGATGCCAAGGCTGCCATCAAATACACCCTCAACAAGATGACATTGCCATTCTCTGACGGTGCCACTCTGAATGCGGCTCCTTCTTTGCCTACACAGGGTAAGATGGGCGCAAATATTTCCTGGACATCAAGTGATCCGTCTATCCTGACCGATGAGGGCAAGGTAAAAGGCAAGGGTAACGTTACTATGACCATAACCATCAGCAAGGACGATTATGAGTATGTAAAGGATTATACCCTGAATATCGATGCTGAGGCTGAGGAAATGACTCCGGTTTACTATCCTGTTTCTCAGCAGAAAAACAAGACTGCAGGATTCTGGACAAACTTCTCTTCTGATTATGTCTTGAAGTCAGGCAAGAAGGCTGAGTTCAAGTTCTATAATTATAGTGATGAGGTTAATAATTGGGACAATTGGGCATTGGTTGCTGCATCGGCATCTCGTGGAGCTTCTAATTATGCAGAGTATTTCGTGCTTCGTAACGACAATTATGCATGGTTTACAAAATTGGGTGGTAACACCAATGAAAATACAGCCAATGTGCAGTTTACCTTGGACAATAATTTCGATTGGACTAATTTCAAGCAAGATATGAATGGTTCTTTGGTCGATATGGTTGTTGAGTATGTTGCAAGCGGTACCATCAAGGTGAATGCTACGATAACAAAGGATAAGAAAACTTATAATTATGCCTTTAGTATGACTTCTAACACAATTAAGGGAGACGTAACTCTCTTCTTCGTGAACGAGAAATCTTACATCGATGGTTCAAGCCTTTCTACAGGCATTGCGAACCCAATCATCATCCAGAAGAAAAATGATGGCAAGTGGTTCAACCTCTCCGGTCAGCAGGTAGACAAGAGATACAAGGGTGTAGTGATTGTAAACGGAAAGAAATTTGTGAACAAGTAATTCTCTTATATATATAATAAGGTGTAATTATATGAAGATTTCTAAAATACTATTGGGAGCAGCAATGTTCATTGCTGCTCCTATTGTAAAAGGTGGTTGCCAGATGATGGCACAGAATGCTCCGCAGGAACCGATTGTGGTAGATACTCCTTTTGTCCACGACCCCGTAATG
>ULZZ01019412.1_pt1 | contig 8139 bp, 7 predicted proteins | sample 1963581 | NCBI WGS metagenome assembly ULZZ01 (sample SAMEA4835903, study PRJEB28245) | human gut metagenome | biome: gut microbiome; material: fecal sample | place: Denmark | collected 2008 | reverse complement strand
ACAGATACCAGCTTCAGAAACTGGATAAGGAAACCATTGAACTTATCAACCATAAGCAGAAGGAACTTGATGAATCCAATCAGCGTGTGGAACATTACAAAGAAATGCTGAAGGATGCCCATGGCGATAAGGATATCGGCCAGATCAAGTCCCTGATTTCTGGTGAAATGGTCTATTCCCAGAACCTGACTTCCGATATTGCCAGCCTTCGTGCGAAACTGGAAGTCATTCACAATGAAGTGAAGAAGCAGGAAGAAGAAGCGGCCCAGAAGATGAATGAGAAGGTGGGAGATGATTTTGCCAAGGCTGCCGATGAATTACAGGCACTTTCTGATAAGGAACCGGTTTCTTCTACTTACAGTTCCAAGTTTGAAGAGCTTGCTAATGAAAGAGGGTTGGTCTAATTGGAAGCTTGTCTTACGATGCTTGAAGATGTAGGGAATAAGATTGAGATTTCCGCTTTTAACGGGATATTAAATCTGACTCCCTACATGGTTGGCCTTCTCGTTCTCCTTGCCACCATTGCCATAGCTACGGAATGGGATATGTATTTCTCCAATACCTGGAATTGGGGAAATCTCATAACCAAGATCATCCATATAGGTATGATTGCCTTTTTCATTCGGAATTGGACGTATATTCTTTCTATGGTAAAAGGATCTGCGGAAAAGCTGGGTATGCTGGCCGGTGGTTCCAATGTGGCCTATACACCTACAAAGCTGCTGAAGGATTCTTTGAATGCCGTATATTCTTCATTTCATGTGCTGTGGGATAATTTCAGTTTTACTTCTGGTCATGTGTTGATATATATTTTTGCGGCGGTGGCCCTTGTTATTGCTCTTTTTGCCATTTTCCGAATTTCCTTCGTTATTTTCATGGCGAATGCAGAATTTTTGATTCTGGGCGCTCTTTCCATTGTCCTTCTGCCTTTCGGCGTGACAAAGTGGACTTCTTCCATTTCAGATAAGACATGGGGGATTCTTCTCACGTCTGCCGTTAAACTCATGGTGGCCATTTTCATGATATCCATGATTGGCAGTGAGATTCAATCAGCCTTTAAGGTAAATGCCGGTGGTACTATTACGGAAGAAGATCTTCCAAGTTTTATTACCTCTGCATTTGCCCTTCTTTTCCTTTCCTTCCTCTGTGCCCAGGCGGTGGAATTTGCTGGTGCCATGACTACCGGCGTGATGATCAATTCCAATAACATCATTCATTCTGTGCCGAATGCTTATTTTGGCGCCAGGAACACTGCCGGTGCCGTCGGCACTTTGGCGAAGTCCCCTTATACCATTGCTACAGCTCCCGTGAAAGGTGCCCGGTGGGCCAAGAATGCCGGGGGCGCCCTGGCCCGGACGGCTCGTCACCCTATGAGGGCTTTAAAGGGCTGGTGGCAGAAATAGTCGTATAAAAAGTCAGGAGTATTATGATGAAGATACAAAGAATGTTTTTCCTCTTTATGGCCTTCCTTGTGATATTTGCTGGCTTTTTTGCGCCTTGCTCTTATGCTGATTGGGATTCCTACCCGGAAAATGAAGATTTGAGGGTGGATTTCAGCGCTCCTGTGACTGATCCCTATGGGTATTCTTCATGGCGTGGTTCCGGTTGGCATAGCGGTGTGGATTTCGGCGCTGATTTTGGCACTATGATTCCTTCTCTGCTTTCCGGCACTGTGTACACATCACAGTCCGGGTATGGTATTGATCCTGATGGCTATGGCAATATGATTGCCATTGTTTCTGATGATGGGGCTTATTCCTTTGTTTATGGCCATGTACAGCGGATTTATGTAGTAGACGGCGAACATGTTGAAATGGGTCAGCCGCTGGGGGAAGTTGGCAGTGCCGGTCATTCTACCGGTCCTCACGTTCATATTTCCGTTTTTGAAGGCGGCCCGCCTTATGAAGGTGGTCAAATTACAGATCCATCTGAATTGATTAATAGTTGTCCTTTTTTCCATGTAAATGGGGATATTTCCAATAATACTTTGGGTTCCGGCATTGCCGGGGCGGCTCGTAAGCTGATTCCTCATCTGGATATGGATTTTTCTAAGTATTTTGAGCCATCCCAGGAAGCGGAAGCTATGGCCAAGGAAATCTTGTCGAAAATCACCCTGGCTTTTGATTTCGGAAATAAGTACCTGTTTCCACTGCTTGTCCTTTTGGCCATTATTGATTTTGTCTGGTTTATGATTGGCTTGATGCTGGGGCTTCGTAATGACAAGGGTATGGGTGGTATTGTTGTACGGATTCTGCGGTACAGTATTTTCTTCTTCCTTTTCCAGTCCTGGCATTGGATGATAGATAATTTCTGTATTCCTTTTGTGGAGAATATTTCAAGTACCTATTCCGGCCATGCCATTACGGAAACTTCCTTCCTGCACTTTGACGAACTCTTTGTAAGTGTCACTCATGTGATAGGGCCTTTTCTCCATGTAGATGATCGATTTACTTTTGTTGTCGGCATTATTGTTGCCGTGCTGGTTGTTTTCATTTTGATTTTGACCATGATAGCTACTTTCTACATGATGTATAAGCTTATACTTTTCTATCTGGTATGCGCTTTTGGGGTACTGGGGATTCCTTTCATGTTCGTTCAGAAGTTGAAGCCCTATGGTAAGAATATGATTTCCGTCATTTTCTGCAGTGCTTTTGATCTTATCGTCACCGCCTTTCTGTATGTATTCATTTCCGATCAGCTATCCGGTATGGAAGCTCTGGATGCAGACAGTGTGGTTTCTCTTCTTACTTTCACCTTTGGCTGGTTCCTTTTGGTCCTTTTCCTACCAAAATTTTCCGATTCGGCTTTACAGGCCTTTGCTTCATTATGGGATTGAGGGATGTATATGTGGATAAAAAGATCTGTAGTGCTTGCTTTGGCTGTCAGTCTGGCTTTAGGTATCGGGCCAGCTTATGCCAAGTGGCATTTTCATGGCGGCAACGTGGAAGATATTCCCCGGCGTATCAAAGAAGCCATTGACGCCGCCAAAGAAAGTGAAGTCTATACACAGGTTGTAGCCCTTCGGGATCAATATAAGGAAATCAAGGAAGTATGGGGTGATTTCAATTCGGCTATTACTGGCCTTTCTGATATGGTTTCAAATACCATTCATGAAAATCCGCTTTCCCGGCTTCTTGCTACTGGTGAAGACAGGGGGCAGCTTAGAAATGAAATGGACAGTCGGTATCAATTCGATTTTGGCGATAAGGGCAACACCAAAGAGGGCCGGGATGAAGCCATGAATAAGCTTCTGGTCGTTCATGAAGAAGAATTTCGGAATACCATCAAGACGGCCAATAACACCACGAATCTTTCCTCAGAATTGAACGATCATGTTTCCAACACCCTTTCCGACACTTCAGGAGCCGGATTTGCCGCAAGTCAAAGGGAAGCGGATTTAGATTTGGCCCTGCTATCTGCAAAGAATCAGGCGGCGGCTCTTGAAAACCAGGCCGCTGTCAATGCCATTGAAGGGGACATAATGGAAGACAACTTCAAGCGATACGGCGACTATGCCGCCGCTTCTATGGATATGAATTATCCGGAAAAGGATGATCCTACGCATTTGGATAATGCCAGGAAGAACCGTATGACTTCCCTTCCACGATAGCAAAAAGGAGCATGAGAAATCGTGCTCCTTTTTTATACTAACCAGCTGGCTAACCAGAGATTTTCTGATTTTATTTTTCGCTTCTGTTCTCTTGAACTATTTAATTTATCTGATACAATATATAGTAGTAATGAGTTAGAATTATTTGTTAAATTTAACTGGTTTAAATTCGTAATGCGTAGGTCGCAGGTTCAAATCCTGTTGCCGGCTCCAAGAATTTAAGGCCTGGAATTCATCGATAAATACGATTCATTCCAGGCTTTTTTCTGTTGTTTTGGAGTGCTGAAATACTCCTAAAAAATAGCCATAATCTGGTTACTAACCAGATTACTAACCAGATTTTTTGTGATGAGTGGTTTATCTCGGATCATTCTGCATCTCCGATGGCATATTAGGTCATAAATCGGCCGCTGGGTATTTAGAGATAAACGTTAAAAGTCACATCAGACCCCTTCGGGGCCGCGGATTTTCAGCGAAAATCCTGCTATCCTCCATCGCCTGCGGCGCTACTGTCGGGCATTAAGGTGCTCACTTACTGTGCAGGCTATATATTGCGGCGAAGCCGCCACCACCACCCTCTGAATCTTTTGAAACCTATGAACCCTATGAACCCTATGAACCTTCACACCGAAGGCGTGTCCAAGGGGATAGCCCCGTCAACGTACACCCTTTCTTCCCTCAAGGGGAAACAGGAAGTAAGGAGGCCAGGGCACTCCGCCTTTGAGAGACTGCGAAAAGAATTTTCTGGCCTCCACAGTATGATATAATACAGAAAACAGGATTGCCATGATTTCAATGAAAGAGGTTGATTCCTATGAAACTGGTTGTGATTAACAAGTTATCCGATGAAAAAATCGATGCATTGAAAAAGGCGGTGCCCGGCTCCGTGGTGGAAGCCTACAAATCACCGAAGGAAGCCCTGCCCCATGTGGCAGATGCCGATGCCATTGCTCTCTGGGGATTCCAGGATGTGGAGCCCCTCCTTCAGGCAGCGCCCCATGTGCGCTGGGTTCATTCCCTGTCTGACGGGGTGGAAAAACTCCTCACTCCCAGTATGATGGAAAGGCCTATTATTCTCACCAATTCCCACGGTGTCCATGACCGGGCGGTGTCGGAGCACACCATGGCCCTCCTTCTTTCCTGGTTCCGCCGCATCCCTGACGCCGTCCGCAGTCAGAGCGCCCATATGTGGTCCAGGCCCCACGGGGAATCCCTTTTCGGCAAGACCATCCTTATTGTAGGTTTCGGCAGCATTGGCAGGGCCATTGCCCAGCGGGCCAAGGTTTTTGAAACCCATATTCTGGCAGTGAAGAAACATCTGTCCCATGAAATGTTCGCAGACCATGTATACACCCAGGAAGAAATCATGGATGTCCTGCCCAAGGCGGACATTATCATCGCTGCTCTTCCTGCCACACCGGAAACGGATAAGTTCTTCGATGAGGAAAAATTCAAAGCCATGAAGAAATCGGCCCTTTTCATCAACATTGCCCGGGCCTCCGTGGTGGATGAACCGGCCCTGGTGAAGGCTCTTGAGGAAGGGGACATTGCCGGCGCCTGCATGGATGTTTTCTCCAAAGAGCCGCTGCCCGAAGATCATCCCTTCTGGGACATGAAAAACGTAATCATGACTCCTCACATTGCTTCCATGGTACCGGATTTCTGGAATAAGCTCACCTTCCTTCTGGAAACCAATTTCATCGCCTTCAGCCGCGGCGAGAAGCTGCTGAATGAAGTGGATAAGAAAAAGGGTTACTGATGGATATGTAAAAAGAGGACTGCCCGGGCAGTCCTTTTTTTATGGCTGTTCTTGGTCGGTATTTTTTACGTTTCAAAGCCCTTCTATATAGCCTGCCTGCTGCAGCAGGCCATAACCTATGTTGAAAGAGGGTCCTTTGAGTCTCTGAACCTTTTTTCGCCGTATGCTATAATATAGAAAATAAATTCGATGATTACTATTTCATACATGAGGAGAATACTATGGCAGGAAAAAAGCGGGTGCGGAGAACGAGAGCGGCAAAGAAGGGAGGCCATCCTTTTCTGGTGCTTCTCTTCTTTATAGCCCTCATTATGGGTTCTGCCTATATGACGGACCGCATGACCAATGCCCCTGATTCGGAGGTGGCCCAGAACGTTACCACCATTGGCCACCTGTTTAACGATAAGGAGATGCAGGGGCTGGTACCGAAGGAAGACCAGGGTACGCCGGAAAGCGTGAAAGAAAAAATCAAAGCCGCCATGGATAAGGTGGTGACGGTGCAGGTAAAGGCCGATGATGAAGAACCGGCGGGAAGCAGCGTTTCCTCCAATGAAAAAAAGGATGGCAGTCGGGCATCGGAAAAGGGGAAAAAGGCTTCCTTCAGTCTGCCTTCCATTGTGTCTAAAATTACGGGAAAAGAGGAAAGCCATGAAAACACAGCGGTCCCTTCTTCCCTGCAGGGAAAGCCAACGGAAGCGGCTTCCTCCGCTGTTTCATCTACCCCTTCGTCCACTGTTTCTGCTTCCTCCTCTGCTTCTGCGGCCCCGGCAGCCGCTGCTCCTTCCGTGAAGAAGGCTGCAGGACAACCAAAGGCTCCTGCCAAACAGAGTGCAGTTCCCGTGAAAGCTGCGCCAGCCTCTGCGCCAAAGCCCAATACACCTTCAGCAGTAAAGGGAAAGCTGGCCGTGGTCATCGATGATGCAGGACGGGACCTGGCATCCCAGCATGTCTATGAATCCCTGGGCATCCCGCTGACTCTGGCTGTCATGCCGAACCAGGTGCACACCAGGGATGCTGCCCTGTCCTGGCATGCCCATGGCCTTCCTGTGATTCTTCACCAGCCTATGGAATCGGTTTCCGGTATCGGTATGGAATCCAAGGTCATCCTGACTTCCATGAGCGATGAGGAAATCAGGAGCCTTCTGAAGAGCTCCCTTTCCCAGGTGCCGGAAGCGGTGGGCATCAATAACCATGAGGGTTCCAAGGCCACCACGGACCGTCATACCATGGACGTGGTGATGAATGAGCTCCACCACCGCCATCTCTTCTTCTTCGACAGCCGCACCAATTCCACCACCGCTGCCGACGGAGCAGCGGCCTCCTACGGCGTGCCTTATGTAAGAAATGATCTTTTCGTAGATAATGAAGCCGACGTGGCGGCCATATCCGCCATGATCCGGGAAGCGGCCAAACGGGCGCAGAAATACGGCACCTACGTGATTATCGGGCACTGCCGCCCCAAGACGGCGGAAGCCTTCCGCCAGATGGTGCCCCAGCTGGAAAAAGAGGGCATCCAGTTCGTTTACGTTTCTTCTCTTGCCAAATAAGGAGAATTCCATGGTACAGACAGTTCTTATTTCCGGCGGCACTTCCGGCATCGGTCTTGCCACTGCCAAAATTCTGGCGGATGAAGGCCTTCGGCCCGTTCTTCTGGGAAGAAATGAAGAGCGGGGACAGAAGGCCCAGGAGCAGGTCAGGGGAAGCCTTTACGTTCCCTGCGATGTGACAGTCACAAAAGACTGCCAAAAGGCGGTGAAAGCGGCATCGGCCATTGGAAAAATCACGGGCCTTGTCCTTTCCGCCGGCATTTATGAAGAAAAACTGCTGGAAAATACCACCGATGAGGAAATCGAGCACTTCTTTGCTGTCAACGTTTTCGGCGCCATGAAACTGACCCGGGAGGCCATTCCTGCCATGAGAGGGGCGTCAGGCAGCATTGTGGCGGTGGCTTCTGACGCTGCTCTCCAGGGCAATGTGCAGTGCAGCCTCTACGGCGCCACCAAGGGCGCCCTGGTTTCCTTCATCCGCTCCCTGGCCCTGGAAATGGCAGTGGAAAACATTCGGGCCAACGTGGTGTGTCCCGGAGACATTGATACCCCCCTTCTGGACAGGCAGCTTCATGACTACGGCGGCAGCCGCAAAGAAATGGGGGACTGGTATCCCCTGATGCGCATCGGCCATCCGGAAGAGGTGGGAGAACTGATTGCCTTCCTTCTCTCACCGAAATCTTCCTTCATCACCGGAGCCGCCATTCCGGTGGACGGCGGCCTTACAGACTGGTAAAAAGAAAAGGAGCTGTGAAAAAATAATGATCATTTTTTCACAGCTCCTTTTTCCTGTATGCTTTTATGTTCCGGAATGTCCGAGACGGCCATCCATTTACATCATGCCAAAAAGGCCTCACCGGAGAGGTGAAGCCTTTTTTGAAAAGGCACTTCTCATGAATGAAATGAAGAGGCTTCCTCCATCAGAGCTTTCATTTCGGGGGCCGAAGGGACTTTTCTGTTTTCAGTGCACTGAAGGGAAGCAGCTGGGCTCTTTTCACCTCCTCCCTCCTGCTCCATGGATGGGCGCCTGCAGGATTTACAAGAAGGCTTTCGGCATTGGCTGTTTCTATATACATAGTCAGGGAGAAGGGGAAAGGGTATCAGGGGGGAGAAATAGAAAGAGGAGTATAGCCGGTCAGAGAATATTTCATTTCAAAGGGCAGGGACTGCCTGGCAGGTGCCTGTGAAATCAGCTTAGTGTAAAATTTTACTCGGTAGGGGAA
>ULZZ01021727.1_pt1 | contig 8992 bp, 7 predicted proteins | sample 1963581 | NCBI WGS metagenome assembly ULZZ01 (sample SAMEA4835903, study PRJEB28245) | human gut metagenome | biome: gut microbiome; material: fecal sample | place: Denmark | collected 2008 | reverse complement strand
CGGTGGATGGGCGAATTCTTGGGAAACCTCATTCATATGAAGAGGCCTTCGATATGATTAAGCTTATCCGGGGAAGGGAACACAATGTGATCACAGGTGTAGATATTATAGGCAAAGATCGTGAAGTGTGTTTTTCCGAAGTAACCGGGGTCAGGGTATATCCGATGTCTGATGAAGAGATAGAAGAATATCTGTCCTGCGGTGAGAGCATGGATAAGGCCGGTGCATATGGCATACAAGGATTCTTTGCGGCATATATCCTTGGAATAAACGGAGATTACAATAATGTTGTCGGGCTGCCGGTATCACGACTGATACATGAGATTAAGAAAATGTGAGGACAGAAATATGAGTGAAATCGATAATATTTGTGCAGAAGTATTTTATGAGAACCAGGAGCAGCTGTTTCCGAAACAAGTAGTGGCTGATATTGATGAGGCCATTGATTTTCTTGAGGAATGCATGGCTCAGGTGTTTGATGATAAGAAAGAACTCCTTGAATATATGAAAGATGAAGGAATAGATATAAGTGATTATGAAGATGTGAGTGATGCCCTTGAGGTATTTGCACTTCCTGACGGAAGGTATCTGTATGTTGAAGCGTAGACATTTCAGAATAATGGTATGTGTCTGCCTTGTGTGCCTTATGACCATATGTGCAGGATGTACCAGAGTGCAGTTTACGACAGGACTTAAGCGGAGTACATTTGCGGTTATTAACGGCCGTAAGATAAGCATGGATGAGGCGATGCTGCTGCTCGGAGAACTCAGGTGCTCTTATGAGAAAACATTCGATTCAGAAGTATGGAGTGAGAAGATTGAAGGCATGACCGCAGAGCAATATGTCAAGAACAATGTCCGCGATACACTGGAACAGATAGCCGTTCTTGAAGATTTTGCGGATGATTTTTCCATAAGACTCACGGATGAAGACTGCGATATGATTGCTAAAGCAGCGGATGAGTATATGACCGGTTATGATGGTAATGGGACAATTGATAAATCTGATGTGGAAAACTTCTATACATCTTTAAGGATGGCACAGAAAGCATTTTATACGATTACCGATACAGTGGATACCGAGGTCAGCGAGGATGAGGCAAGGGTTATTAATGTTCAGTATATTTATGTTGCGACTGTTGAGTATGATGATGACGGCGTGAGAACAGAACTTAGTCAGGCTGATGTTTCGCGTGCATATAAGCGGGTGCAGTCATTGCTTTCCCAAACGGATGATGGTACCGATTTCGCGGCACTTGCCAGGGACAACAGTGATGATTCGCAATATACGCTTGAATTCGGACGAGGAGAATACCTTGAAGAATTCGAGAATGCGGCATTTAAGCTTGAGGTAGGAGAAATTAGCGGTATTGTTGAAACTGATATCGGATATTATATAATCAAGTGCGTCAATGATAATGTCGAGAGTGATTATGATAAGAGGAGTGCCGAAATTATTTTATCGAGACGCATGAAGGTTTTCTCGGACCAGTATGCAGCTCGTCTTGAGAAAAGTTCTACGGAATTTAATAAGCGTTTCTGGGAAAATACGCCGATGGACGAGGTGATTCCCGGAACCGGAAAGCTGTATGAAATATATAATGAATATTTTGTTAGCACTCAACAGAAATGAGTGCTAATTTTTCCTTGACTTTCTGAAAGAATGGGATTACTATATCTTTCAGAAAGATTTTTTTTATTAAAGGAGTTGGTTATTATGGCACAGGAACATGGAAATCTGTCAATTAACAGTGAGAATATATTCCCTATAATTAAGAAATGGATGTATTCTGATCACGATATTTTCTTTAGAGAGCTTATATCTAACGGATGTGATGCTATTACCAAGCTTAAGAAGTTAAGTCTTATGGGTGAATATGAACTTCCTGAGGACTATAAGCCGGTCATTAAGGTAAGCGTAAGCTCTAAGGAGAAGACTATTACATTTACCGATAACGGACTCGGTATGACTGCCGAAGAAGTTAACGAATATATTAACCAGATAGCTTTCTCTGGTGCGGAAGCATTCCTTGAGAAATATAAGGACAAGGCTAATGAAGACCAGATTATAGGACATTTCGGACTTGGTTTTTATTCGGCATTTATGGTTGCCGACCGTGTGGCAATAGATACGCTGTCATATAAGGCAGATGCTGTGGCAACGCATTGGGAATGCGACGGCGGTACAGAATATGATATGACGGATGGCGATAAGACAGAAGTCGGTACGCAGATTACTTTGTACCTTAATGATGATTGTACTGAATTTGCTAATGAATACAGGGCTCGTGAAGTAATCGAGAAGTACTGTTCATTTATGCCTTATGAGATATATCTTGATAATGCAGACGACACAGAAGAGAAGACGGAGATGATTGAGAAAGATGACCTTCGTGATACCGATACCATTATTGAAACGGTTGTGGAAGAGGCTAAGACCGAGAAAGTTGAGGACGAAGACGGTAACAAGAAGACTGTTGAGACCAAGCCTGCAAGTGAGAGATATAAGATTAAGAAGAGACCGGTTCCGCTTAATGATATACATCCGCTTTGGACGAAGCATCCTAACGAATGTACGGATGATGAATACAAGGATTTCTACCGCAAGGTATTCCACGATTACAAGGAGCCGTTATTCTGGATACATCTGAATATGGATTATCCGTTTAACTTAAAGGGTATACTTTATTTTCCTAAGATCAATATTGAGTTCGAGAGCGCTGAAGGTGTTATTAAACTTTACAATAATCAGGTATTCGTAGCGGATAATATTAAAGAAGTTATTCCTGAATTTCTTATGTTATTAAAGGGCGTAATTGATTGTCCGGATCTTCCGCTCAATGTATCAAGAAGTGCGCTTCAGAATGACGGATTTGTTAAGAAAATATCAGATTATATTACGAAGAAAGTGGCGGACAAGCTTTCGGGAATGTGTAAGACAGATAAGGAAAGCTACGAGAAATACTGGGATGACATAAGTCCGTTTATTAAATTCGGATGTCTTAAAGATGACAAGTTCTGTGAAAAGATGAATGATTACATCCTGTTCAAGAATCTTGACGGCAAGTATCTTACCCTGCCGGAGTGCCTTGAAGAGAATAAAGAGAAACATGAGAATACTGTATTCTATGTTAAAGATGAAATTGAACAGGGTCAGTATATTAAGATGTTCAAGGACCAGGGAATGGATGCGGTTATTCTTAAACATAATATTGACCAGCCGTTCATCACACATCTTGAGCAGAAGAATGAGAACCTTAAGTTCTTAAGCATAGATTCCGATCTTTCCGAGATTTTTAAGGATGATGCGGATGACAGCGAAGAGGCTAAAGAAGCTCTTAAGGCCGATAATGACAAGCTTTCCGAAATATTTAAGAAGGCACTTGGCAAGGATAACCTTCAGGTTAAAGCCGAGAAACTCAAAGATGCAGAAGTTTCTTCTATGATAACAATCAACGAAGATTCCAAGAGAATGGCCGACATGATGAAGATGTACGGTATGTCCGGAATGGATCCGGAGATGTACGGCGCACAGGGCGAGACTCTTGTACTTAACCTTAACAATGTTCTGGTTAAATATATACTTGACAACCCTGAGAGTGATAATGTTACAATGTTCTGTGAACAGTTGTATGATCTGGCTATGGTAGGACACGGTCAGGTAGCACCTGAGAGAATGACAGCATTTATTGCCAGAAGTAACAGAATAATGGAACTTCTGACTAAGTAAGCAGAGGTATTTAATGAAATCAGACAATGATTCTGTTATAGAATTTGAGTGGATTGAAGTTAATATTGATGATGATTGTAAGGCTGTGCAGCCGGATGCGGATGCACAGCCTGAAGTTGTTGAAGCACAACAGCCTGAGTCTAAGGCAGTATCGGCAGTTCGTAATATTTTTGGATATTTAATCGCGGTTGCAACCGCTGTTCTGATATATATAGTCGTCAGCAGATTTGTTGTAATCAATGCTAATATTCCTACGCGCTCAATGGCTCCTCTTATCGAATCGGAAGACAGACTTATGGGATTCCGCATGGCATATTTGTTTGCGGAACCGAAACGTGGAGATGTTATTATATTCAGACATAAATGTTATGATGATGAAGATGAGCAGCTTTTAATCAAGCGTATAATCGGCCTGCCCGGAGATACCATACAAATTACGGATAATATGGTATATATAAATGATATACCGTATGAGGAGACATATCTTCCGGATGGCGTATACATGAACAGTTTTGGACCGTATAAAGTTCCGGAAAATGCCTATTTTGTAATGGGAGATAACCGGACCATATCCAATGACGCCAGAAGCTGGACATATAAGGATGTGACATCGGATGAAATCGTTGCCAGAGCGTGGTTTAAGTATTATCCTCATTGGGAAGTCTTTTGACAATAAGATTATGCGTGTTGTATCTTGTCGCGGCGTGTCGATAATTTCCTATTGAATTTATAATATCAAAATCATATAATTCATACGATTGAAGAAGTTGTATCACAGCAGTGTAAATCATAGCGTGTGTAAGAAAGGATGATATGTATGAATACATATATGGTTAAACTTAACAGTCAGCAAGATGTTATCAATTTTGTGAACATGATGGGCAAAACGGGATGCAACGCGGATATTAAGTGCGGAAGCATTGTTGTTGATGCATGTTCGATTCTTGGAGTGATTTCACTTGGACTGAACAAAATGCTTGAATTGGTAACTTACGGTGATCCGGGAAGTGATTTTGAACAGAATATCAAACAGTATAGAGCTGCATAAGCACTTTTTGGAAATATTTTTATAAAGAGACTGTAATGCGGAATCTCATTTATGTTGAGATGCTGTACGACAGTCTCTTTTTTTGTTGACATGAGATTATAAAGATGATATCATACTAACTGTATTAGTTGACATAGTACAGTTTGCGATATGAAGGAGGATTTATGTTAGAGGCAATTAATCTGTGCAAAGTATATAAGCCTAAGAAGGGCGTACCGGTCAAAGCTCTCGACGGGATATCATTAAGATTTCCTGAGAAGGGAATGGTATTTCTTCTCGGAAAGTCGGGAAGCGGAAAATCTACATTGCTGAATCTTCTCGGAGGACTCGATAAATATGATTCGGGTGAGATAATTATTAAAGGCGTGTCATCAAAAGATTTCAAGCAGCAGTATTTTGATTCATACAGGAATACTTACGTCGGATTTATTTTTCAGGAATATAATATACTTGATGAATTTTCGGTTGGAGCCAATATTGCCCTTGCTATAGAATTGCAGGGACGCAAGGCGACGGACGAAGAGATAAATAATATTTTGAGGGAAGTTGACCTTGAAGGATACGGAGACCGTAAACCTAACGAACTCTCGGGAGGACAGAAACAGAGAGTAGCCATAGCGAGAGCGCTTATCAAGAACCCTGAGATCATAATGGCTGATGAGCCGACAGGCGCGCTTGATTCCAATACGGGAAGACAGATTTTTGATACATTAAAGAAACTTTCGCGCGATAAACTTGTGATAATTGTATCCCATGACAGGGAATTTTCCGAACAATATGCCGACAGGATAATTGAGCTGGCTGACGGCCACGTTATAAGTGATGTGGAATATTCGGGAGATAGTGAAGAAGCGGAACAGGAAGATAATATTATATATGATAATGACATGGTCAGGATATCTTCAGGTTACCATCTTACGGAGGAAGACAGACTGGCAATCAATGATTATATAGACAGACTCGGAAGTGGCCGGGTAACATTGAGGCTTGGAAAAAATCGTATAAACAGCAAGCGTTTCACGGCAACCGACCAGAATAAAATAAAGAAACAGGATGGTTCGGCATTCAAGCTTATCAAGTCAAAACTGCCTCTTAAGAATGCCTTTAAAATCGGTGCAAGCGGATTAAAATATAAGAAAATCCGTCTTATCATAACTATTCTGCTGTCGTGTCAGGCCTTCGGACTTTTCGGACTGGCAGATACATTTGGTTCATACAATCATATAAAGGTATGCACCAATTCACTTATTGACAGTGGTGTTAAATATCTTGCTTATTCAAAGAGCGTTAAGAGCACTGACGGTGGTAACGATTACTGGTGGAATAGCGGAAACTATAAGATAAGCAAAGAAGAAGTGCAGCAGATGGAACAGGATTTAAATATTCCGTTCAGCGGTGTATTCAGTCCGATAAGTTCGATAGATTTAGGCTCATACTACGATCCGGAAGCCAAATTTACCGAAACAGAGTTCAATATATATGCACGGAGCTTCAGTGGATTTACCGAAATTGATAATGATAAGATGAATAAACTGAATGTTAAGCTTGCAGCAGGAAGACTTCCGGATGGAAACAAGAACGAGCTTGCGGTAAGCGAATATGTTTTTGAATCATTTAAGATAGGAGGATACCGGCAGGATAACAGTCAGAAAGCTGACAAAATTGAGAAGTATGATGATCTTATCGGTAAGACGCTTAAGCTTAAAGATGAAGAATACACAATAACCGGTATTGTTGACACCGGACTTAATCTGGACAGATACGAATCGCTTATCAAGAAGAAAGAAGGGCAGTCAACTGCTGATGCTCTTGTTAATTATGCATTATATAATGAATTCAGTTATGAAACCGGATACGGACTTGCCGGAACGGCAATGGTCGGTGACGGACACCTTGATAAAATGATTCAGAATGAACCTAAGCTTATACCTATTAATGCAATAATCGGACTTGATGCTACGGATGACGGGTATAACCTGTGGTCGAATGAGAGCATAGTGCATTTTGAGGATGTGCCTAAGGAAGATATAGTCTGGACGGACGGAGAGAAGAAGGAGCTTGGTGATAAAGAAATAATTGTGACATTTTCATCGCTTAATATCGATTCGATAGAGAATACGGATATCACAAGTGTGGCAGACAATCTTAAAGATATAAAGCTGAAACTCTGGATTAACGGTTATGATGGCAGCTATGAGGAGTATGACGGGTATAAAATTGTTGGTATAGTCAAAGATGACAGCATTTATGCCAAAACATCGTCATTTATAGTATCTGACACCAACAGAGTCAATGAACTTACAGATCCGAAGCAAATCGGAGAATATAATTATGTTGTCGGTGTAATGCCTCAGACTAAAGCGGATGTAATGAAAGTTGTAAGTTACAGTTACCGTGAAAACAGCGATATAAGATATGAGATTCAGAACAGCACAACATATGAACTTGATACCGTGAATACAATATTGAAGAAGTTAGCTAAGGTATTTATGTATATCGGAATCGGTTTTGCGGTATTTGCAACTGTAATGTTGGCAAACTTTATCGCAACCAGCGTTGCGCACAAGAAACAGGAAATTGGTATACTGAGGGCTATCGGTTCGAGAAGTAATGATGTATTCAGGATATTTTTCTCTGAAAGCTTCATAATTGCAATGATTAATTTCGTGCTCTCGGCAGCCGGTGTGTTTGCAGTTACGATGATTATCAATAATTACATAAGAAAAGATATTGGCGTACTTATAAGTCTTCTGACATTCGGACCGAGACAGGTTCTGCTGATACTTGTTCTGAGTATTTTTGTTGCGGCAGCGGCAAGTTTCATACCGGTGAAGAAGATAGCATCAAAGAAACCTGTTGATGCCATAAGAAACAGATAAATGATCCGATGAAACAATAAAAAGAAAAACATAACAGATATGTACCGGAGACACTTTCACAGAGGGTGTCTCCCTTTTTGTACATTAAGATCAGCTTGAATGTCCGGCCTTCTTTTCGAGAATGTTTATTAATTTATACAGAACTCCCGATAAAATGCATAATATCACAATTGACATAAGAACCCAGTCCATTTTGAAAACCTGACTTCCGTATATTATCAGATAACCAAGACCGCTGTCGGCCGCCAGGAATTCACCGATAATCACACCTACAAGCGAAAGACCGAGATTTACTTTCATTGTATTGATTATTGTTGGTATTGAAGATGGTATGACCAGTTTGGTGAGAATATGCCGTCTCTTGCCACCGAGAGTACGGATTAATTTGATTTTTTCCGGGTCTGTTTCAATGAAGGCAGTATATATGCTTAAAACAGCACCGAATATGGCAACGGAAACCGCAGCGACGATAATGGTTTTTACATTGTTGCCGAGCCATACTATGAGAACCGGTGCGAGCGCTGATTTGGGCAGACTGTTCAAGAGCACAATATATGGTTCTGCAATTTTGAAAACCATCCGGAACCGCCACATTAACATTGCGCATAGCATGCCTGCCGCAATTACGATGGAGAAACATATGAGAGTTTCGTAAACGGTTACCCACAGATGCTTCCATATTATGCCTGTTCCGGCCATATCGGTAAAACATCTGATAATTCTTGAAGGACTGCTGAATACAAAAGAATTGAGTACGCCGATGTCCGCGCATAGTTCCCATCCGCCGATCAACAGAACCAGAATCAGTGTGCGCATGATAATAATGCAGAAGTGTTGTCTTTTACGGCTTTTCAGGTATCTTAGCTGGCTTTGGGAAATTATTTTATCCATTTTCGTTAAGCTCCTTCCATAATATATTGAAATAATCCTTGAATTCAGGTGCATTTCTGCGCATGAGAGGTGTCAGGTCTGCCGGAAAATCGACGGAAACCGAACGTGCAATCCGGCCCGGACGCCTGCTTAATACATATACGGTATCTCCGACTGAAATTGCCTCCGACAAATCATGCGTTACTAATACGGCGGTCTTGTGTTCCTTTTTGATGATTGAATATATATCATCACATACAGTGAGTCTGGTCTGGTAATCAAGCGCCGAAAACGGTTCATCCAGAAGCAGAATCTCAGGTTCAAGTGCGAGAGTCCTGATTAAAGCTGCGCGCTGACGCATGCCTCCTGAAAGTTCAGACGGCCTGGATGCTTTGAATTCACCCAGACCGTATCGCTTAAGAAGTTCATCAACATAAGAGGTGTCGTCCGGTTTTTTCCTGCGTT
>ULZZ01006579.1_pt1 | contig 9331 bp, 8 predicted proteins | sample 1963581 | NCBI WGS metagenome assembly ULZZ01 (sample SAMEA4835903, study PRJEB28245) | human gut metagenome | biome: gut microbiome; material: fecal sample | place: Denmark | collected 2008 | reverse complement strand
GAGCGGAGAAACGAGGTTGAGCTCGGTCTTCATGTCATGTCTGATGCGCTCAGCCTCTACCTCAGTAGCTCCCTCCAGCTGCTCGGAAAGGCTCTGCGATGAGAAGCCTTCGGTATAGATCTGACCGATGCGGTCGCAAACGAAAGAAAGGTCTTTCGCCACGACTGGCGTACTTTCGGAGAGGAAATTGAGGAAACACTGCTTGTTGCTCTCGATATGGGCGAGTTCGGGCACGATTTCTATCTCTGTGCGCTTCGCCTGCGAGAGCTGGGTCTCAACATCAAAGGTACGGATGGTGTCAATTTCATCGCCGAAGAAGTCGATACGGAACGGATATTCGCAGCTGTAGGAATAGACATCGAGGATGCTTCCACGCACGGCAAACTGGCCCGGTTCATAAACATAATCGGTTTCTTTGAGTTCGAAATCGCGCAGGGTATGAACCACATCGGTCTGAGCAATCTGCTGGCCTACAGTCAGTTTCAGAATCCGTTCATCCAGATTCTGCTTAGCCACAACGAGTTCTGCCAGCGCATCGGGATAAGTGACTACCAGGAAATGTCCTCCCGAAGAGAGGCGCGCCAGCACCTCTGTACGTAGGATTTCGTTCGCTGCATCACGCTGCCCGTATTTCACGGCACGCCGATAGCTGGAAGGAAAGAAGAATACCTTCTCCTGCCCCATCATCTGAGTGAGATCGTGATAAAAATAGCCTGCTTCATCGGCATCATCCAGTACGAAGAGTACCGAACGCCTCATCTTCCCCTGCAGAGAAGCAAAGAACATCGGAGCCGAAGAGCACAGCAAACCCTGGAGAAAAATGGAATGAACCGACTTCTTCCCCATCAAATCAAAGAGGGCATCCGCCTGTGGCGAACGCCCGTATGTTTTTTCTATCTTTTGGATTTCCATCCAAGTACTGATTAGTGATTACTGATTACTGAGTAGTGATTACAGAGTATTAATCCTTCTTCGGATATTTCTTGAACCAGCCATCCAGGCGCAGTCGCATCACGCCAAAGAAAGCCTCACCAAAGATGCCACCACTCATCTTGCTCACACCTTCACGACGGTTAACAAAGATGACAGGCACCTCCTTGATCTTGAAACCTATTCGATGAGCCGTATATTTCATCTCTATCTGGAAAGCATAGCCCTTGAAGCGGATAGCATCCAAATCTATGGTTTCCAATACCTTACGTCGGTAGCAGACGAATCCAGCTGTGGTATCATTCACCTTAAATCCGGTTACGATACGTACGTATTTAGAAGCGAAATAGCTCATCAATACGCGTCCGATAGGCCAGTTGACCACGTTCACACCCGAAATATATCTTGAGCCTACAGCCACATCATACCCCTCATCGTGAGTTGCCGCATAGAGACGAGGCAAATCATTAGGATCATGACTGAAGTCGGCATCCATCTCGAAGATGAAGTCATAGCCCTGCTTCAATGACCATTTGAAGCCCATGATATAGGCAGTACCCAAACCGAGTTTACCCGAACGCTCCAGGATATGCAGACGACCGGCAAACTCATTAGCCATCAAGCCCTTAACAATGGCAGCAGTACCGTCAGGACTTCCGTCATCGATAACGAGGATATCAAACTGCTTTTCGAGACCGAAGACAGCACGGATGATTTTCTCGATGTTTTCCTTCTCATTATATGTAGGAATGATTACTATGCTATCACTCATAACTTCTTATAATTTTAATGATTCTGATTCTATATAATGTAATACAGATGCAAAATTACAACTTATTTTTGAAATAACAAGCAAAAACCCGAAATTATTGGTCCGGATTCTCTACAAAACCCTGATATTTCTTGTCAAGTCCGTTCATGATCGCCTCATAGCTCTTGTTCATCTGGTTCTTGATATTGTCAGCTCCCTTGCCTATCGGCTCGATAGGCTCATGAATGGTGAGCTTCAGAGGATGCCAGAAAGCCCAGTAGATGTCCTTCATGCGAGGCTTCACATCAAAACTGCCATTGATGGTAAGCGGACATACCGGCAACTGCAGTTCATCGGCAAGCATGAAAGCGCCACGGCGAAACACGCCCATGTGACCCGTAAACGTGCGGGCACCTTCAGGGAATACCACCAGCGACATACCCTCTTTGAGCACCTCGCGAGCACGGTCATAAGAAGCGCGAATCTTCGAAGGTCCGCTCTTGTCTACAAAGATGTGGTGCGCATACTCACAGGCGATACCGATGAGAGGCACTTTGCGCAAGCCCTTCTTCATCATCCACTTGAAGTTTCTGCCCAGAAAACCGTATATCAGGAAGATATCAAAAGCGCCCTGATGATTGGCCACGAAAACATAACTCTGGTTCTTCTTGAGATGCTCACGTCCCTCCACCTTTACAGGCAGGAGGAGGATGCGGACCCAAAGCCAAGCCCAATACTTGCCAGGATAATAGCCCCAGAAATGGCCATTGCCCAGCATACATCCCAAAACAGTAGTTAAACTGGTTAAAACGCTAGCCAACAAGAGGATAGGCAAGCATATAACAAGTTGATACAGACGATATAAGTACTTCATTTTCTAATTAAGAATTAATTAAGAATGAATAATTTAACATTCAACATTTAACATTCAACATTCAACACTCCTCATTTTCTCTTCAGTGTGATGACCACGATTTCTGCCGTTGCCCCGATGCGGATAGGAACGGTACCGCCCAGACCCGATGTGGTATAGAGCTGGCAACACTCCTCTTCGAAGAGACCGTAATCATAAGGAGTAAACATCGACGGACGCAAGCCCAGGATACTGATCTGCCCCGCATGCGTATGACCGCTCAGCGTAAGCTGCGGTGCTACGACCAGCGAATCCTTCCTGTCAGGTCCTATCACATCGCCATCCTCATCCTTCTCCTTATTAATAGTAGAAGGCCAGGTCTCGCGCCATTGCTTCGGAATATGCTGCAGCATCAGCACGAAAGAGCCCGGTCTGATGCCATACAGCGCCTTTCTTACGTTGGTTCGCTTTGGCTTGTCATAGTTCTCTGTACCAGCTACATAGATGCTGTCAGCGCCTCTATGCACCGCCACATGCTCATTCATCAGCAGGCGCCATCCGCAACTCCGCTGGAAGTCCTGCATCCGCTTCTCGAGCGCAGCTATCTCCTGCTCATCATCTACATCCATATAATAGGTGTAATCGTGATTGCCCAGCACACTCATCACGCCGTCTCTGGCTTTCAGACTGCTGAGCAGCGCCTGATACTCAGGCAGTTCATCGGGTGTAACATTCTGTAAATCACCCGTAAAGCAAATCAGATCAGGTTTTTCGGCATTGATGCTGTCGATATCGCGCTGAGGCAGATGACCACGCCAGCCATAGTATGACCCGAGATGGATATCGCTGAACTGAACGATGCGATAGCCCTCGAAAGACTTCGGCAGATTGGGTACATAGATGGTGATTCGCTTGACCTGCATCTTAGGAAATCCTTCGGTAAATCCGTAGATGAAGCAGAAGAACGCCACCGCTCCCACTACCAGTCCGAGGAGCTTGCCCCAGTTGCGATGTCCGTGAAGGAGCCGCATACAGCACCAACCGAAGACACTGAACAGGCTGAAGACAAACTGCGGAACTGCACATACTGCCATCATCACAAACCAGATGTCGATGAGCACCGGATTGCGTGGCAGGAAGTTGGGCAGTATCGTGATATATGCGCTGTAGGCGATAACCACGAAAGCCGGCAACCAAAAGAGCACCCGCTGCCAGAGACTCTTCAGCCGTAACTTGCCATACCTTTTATATATCCAAAGATACGGCAACAGGGTGAATACCACTACGGGTATCAATATTCTTGCTATCATTTCTTGATCAAACTTGATTGAAGATACGTTTTCATTGCCTGCACGGGCACTCCTCTGCGCTGTGCATAGTCGCGAAGCTGGTCGTCTCCTATCCGTCCCAGTTCGAAATACCGCGACTTGGGATGTGCAAACATCAGCCCCGAAACACTGGCATGAGGCGTCATCATTCCGCTTGTGGTGAGCCGGATGCCCACCCGACTCATATCGATGAGCTGGTCGATGATAAAGTTGGCACTGGTATCGGGCAGCGAAGGATATCCTATAGCCGGACGGATGCCCTGATAGCGCTCCAGATGCTGGTCTTCGATGCTCAGCTGCTCGTCGGGAGCATAGCCCCAGATGCTGCGTCTCACCTCTTCGTGCAACTTCTCTGCCGTGGCTTCAGCCAACCGGTCGCAGAGTGTCTGTGCCATCATATTGAGGTAGTCGTCCGAGCGATATTTCTTCTCCAGACCGCCATCTACCGTCGTGCAGAAGATACCCAGCCGGTCTGTTATTCCACTGCCCAGAGGACGGATGAAATCAGCCAGACAGAGATTGGGTTCTCCCTGAGCCGCCGGATGCTGCTGACGGAGCATCGGGAAGCGGACTTTCTGCCCTTCCAGCCAGATATCATCCCCCTCGCTGTTCGCCTCGAAGAGTCCGAAGACGGCATAGGTATGATATTCGCCTTCCCATGAATGGAGCATATCGAGCGCCTCAGCCTTCATTTTTTCCTTTTCCTCTCGAGGTTTGCCGCTCAATCCCCAGGCATGATAAAAGTATAGCCAGTTGATATATGGCTCAATTTCGCTTATATTGTATACTATTCTTCGCATCCGATACGATATTTTATTTTACAATTCCCGTAAGATTTCCCTTTTTCAGGAATTGTTTCTGAACTCCAGTTCCTCTCCTCTGCAAGCGGCATCAAACACGCCTTTGTCGTAGATAAGACGACCGTTACAGAAAGTCTGTTCCACTTTCCATGCAAACTCGTCACCCTCTACAGGGCTCCATTTACACTTGCTCTGAATCACCTCTGCGGTCACCTTCCAAGGCTCTCCCTTGCGCACCACAACGACATCTGCCTTATAACCCGGACGCAGGAAGCCGCGCTGACTGATATGGAACAGACGGGCTGGATTATGGCACATCAGTTCAACCAGACGCTCGATACTGATTACCTTTTCGTCAACAAGTTTCAGCATGCTTACCAGCGAGAACTGTACCATTGGCATACCTGATGCAGCCTTGGCACAACCACCCTGCTTATCCTTCAACTGATGAGGAGCATGATCAGTACCTACTACAGTTATCTTACCATTACTCAGTGCCTTACGCAAAGCTTCGCAATCAGCAGCGGTCTTTACTGCAGGGTTGCATTTGATGCGTGCGCCCTTCACAGCGTAATCTTTATCCGAGAACATGAGATGAGCCACAACAGCCTCGCCTGTAATATTTTCATCCTTACCAAAGAACTCCAGTTCCTTAGCCGTAGTAACGTGAGCGATATGGAGATGCGCCCCGCTTTCCTTAGCCAACTGCACCGCCAGACGGCTGCTTTCATAGCAAGCCTCCTCGCTGCGTATTTCCGGATGATGTTCTACGGCAGGGTCCTCACCCCATTTCTGCTTAGCCAGCTGCATGTTGCGGTTGATGATTTCGGTATCCTCACAGTGGGTCATCACCGGCAAATCCAGCTCTTTCGCCTTCTTGAAGATAGCCTGCAGCGCCTCATATTTATCCACCAGCATATTGCCCGTACTGGAGCCCATAAAGAGCTTGATGCCCGGAACACGATGCGTATCGAGCTGTTCAAAATCATTTACATTGTCATTGGTAGCACCAAAGAAGAAACTGTAGTTCACATGACTCTTCTCAGCGCCCAGCTGCCGCTTTGCCTGCCAGGCCTCCAGAGTGGTAGTCTGAGGTACCGTGTTAGGCATCTCAAAATAGCTGGTCACACCACCAAAGGCAGCAGCGCGGCTTTCGCTCTCGATGTCAGCCTTCTGCGTAAGTCCCGGCTCACGGAAGTGAACATGATCATCAATCACACCCGGCAAAACAAAACACCCCGAGGCATCGATGACTTCATCGTAATTGCCACGGGGTGCCTCGCCTTCATATATCTCCTTGATAAATTCACCATCCAACAAGAGGTCGCCCACAAAAGAGCGACCCTCATTTATAATGGTTCCATTCTTGATTAATTTCATATTACTAAACTTATAAAATGAAGAGTTTTACAAGATGTTAATGCCCAAGACCTTGAAAGAGCCCTGTTTCTACTCCTGACCTTCCTGTTTTTGAGGAATCGTAGGCGCAGCCAGTTCGTTGGCTGTAGGTGCCGGAGCCGCATCAGGATTTACCTGTGGAGCCGCTTCCATCTCTGGCTGCATGCCGCTCTGGGCATCTCGTGTACCGTTCATAATCTCCTGATTCTCTTGAGCTTTCTTATAATAGTCCTTTACATAAGGATCATTCTTGAAATAGTCGGTAGCCTTGCTCATGATATCCTCAATCCAAGGAGAGAGCATCGGATACTGGTTGCCCATTGTAACGAGGAAGAAGACGCCCGGTCCCAGCACATTGTTGAAGTTGTCGGTAACAAACGAAGTGATGAGCTTGTCTTCCTGCTCAGAGAGGCGGATGGATTCCTCGTTCAGATGCTTGTTGACAGCCACCATATCGCTACCGTTCATGATAGCCTGGTCGTGCTTGTGTACCAGTTCGCGCAACTGATTCTGAATCTGCTGGTATTTCTTGAAGAATCCGAAGAGTTTATCGTTCATAGGCGTACCGCTTACCACCTGCTGTGTATCATCGAGCTTCACCGTAATGCTTCCACTCTCCAGCACCAGCGGCAGCACAGGGTCATCATCCATGAAGATATTCGCCATCTTCATAGAGTCGACAGAACCCTGAAAATGGAACTGTCCGTGCACTACATCGCAAGAATCCACGTTCTTGAAATCGTTGTTTTCCAGTATCTTAAGGTACAGCATGCGTCCGTCCAGAGTACTTACGTTAGAAGTACCCGAGATATCGTAACTGTTGGCACAAGATGCAAGTGCCATCAAGGCAATGAATGCGTAAAATATTCTATTCATAAGCTATCTATATCACTTTCGGTGAACAAAAGTACAATCTTAATTTGAACTGACGAAATAAATTGCAGCAATTTAATTCATTCTTACAAGATTTATGTTTTGTTTGCACTCCTATTGGCCACCGAAAGCTTTTTCTCGTCCTTTCTATATTACTGATTGTTTTCCTTCTTCAGTTCATGAGAGATGCGATGCGTGGTATACAGTTCCAGCAAGGCTGCGATGAGAAGGAAGACTACCCACTTATTATAGAAATAGGTGATATAGGTCTCATAATTCTCAAACCAGCGGCGCAGGAAAGCATACACCGTATCTACCATCGAGATGCCTGAGAGCACGAAGAAGATGTCTGCCACATACTGCATGCGCTTCAGGCGGTGGATTACCAGCGAAGATCCCTCATAGAACTGCATCGCCTGCATCACGCTAAAGAGTATGGTGCCCAGCAGGAACCCCCAGCTCGTTACCTGCACCAGCTGCGGATGTGAAAAACCAAATGCGAAGCAAGCCGCACCGACAACCATCAGCACGCCGCCCAGCAAGAAAATAGCACTTTCCAGTTTACTCAATTGTTTCATTTTCGTCTTGTTCGTTAGTTTTTTCCGGAATATCCGAACTCAATACAAAGATATCTTCATCATCAGCCTTCATGAAATAACGCTGGCGGGCTATCTTCTCAAATGCCCGCGCACCATGCTGCATATCACGCAGGGTATGCTTGTCGTTTTCATACTGCTCACGATACTTTTCTATCTCCGAACGGAGCGTAGCTATCTCTATCTGGTACTTAATGTGCTGTCTTACACTGTTGTCGTCAACTACACCAACTACCAGAACACCTGCTACAATCACTATAAGATACTTATAATGAGCGAGATAATTCCATATAATACCAAGTTTTTTACTCATTTCTTCCGAATTTGTTTGCAAAGATAATATTTTTTTGTTATCTTTGCATCATCAATTAAGAAAAAATAATGGAAGAGTATATAGTTTCTGCAAGAAAGTACCGTCCGATGACCTTCGATTCGGTTGTCGGACAGAGTGCATTGACCACCACTTTGAAGAATGCAGTGAAGAGCGGCAAGCTGGCGCACGCCTATCTTTTCTGCGGTCCGAGAGGTGTGGGCAAAACCACTTGTGCCCGCATTTTTGCGAAGGCAATCAACTGCGAGCACCCTCGTGAAGACGGCGAGGCATGCAACGAATGTGAGAGCTGCCGTGCCTTCAATGAGCAGCGTTCCTACAACATCTTCGAGCTGGATGCCGCCAGCAACAACGGTGTTGACCAGATTAAGGTTCTGATGGAGCAGACCCGCATTCCACCTCAGGTGGGCAAGTATAAGGTGTTTATCATCGATGAGGTCCACATGCTCTCTACAGCTGCCTTCAACGCCTTCCTCAAGACGCTGGAAGAGCCACCTCAGCATGTCATCTTCATCCTCGCCACTACCGAGAAGCACAAGATTCTGCCTACCATCCTGAGCCGATGCCAGATTTACGACTTCGAGCGAATGACGGTAGCCAACACCATCAACCACCTGAAGATGGTGGCTGAGAAGGAAGGCATACAATATGAAGAGCAGGCGCTCGCCGTGATAGCCGAAAAGGCTGACGGAGGTATGCGCGATGCCCTCTCTATCTTCGACCAGGCTGCCAGCTTCTGCATGGGCAACATCACTTACCAGAAGGTAATCGAGGACCTGAACGTGCTCGACAGCGACAACTATTTCCGTCTGGTAGACCTGGCTCTGGAGAATAAGGTGGCCGAGATGATGGTAACACTCGACGGCATTCTGAGCCGCGGTTTCGATGGCGGCAACATGATACAGGGGCTTGCCCAGCATGTGCGCAATGTGATGATGGCAAAGGATCCTCAGACCCTGCCTCTGCTCGAAACCAGCGACGACCAGAAAGCCAAGTTCCAGGCTCAGGCCCAGAAGGCACCTACACCTTTCTTATATAAGGCGCTGGAACTGATGAACCAGTGCGATATCCATTACCGCGCCAGCAGCAACAAGCGATTACTGGTAGAGCTCACCCTGATACAGATAGGCCAGATTACGCAGCCCGAGGATCAGGATGTGCCTAGTGCGGGGCGTACGCCCAATAGATTAAAATCCCTGTTTCAGAAACTCCTGGCTCAGTCTAAGCTTGCCTCTCAGGGTGCAGGTTCTGAGCCTTCCGGCAGCAGCGAAAACCGGTCATCACAGCCGGGAGCGTCTGCTGCTACAGCTACTGCTGTGCCTTCGTCAGGGGCACCGACAGCCGCTCCTGCAGCCTCTAATGCTGCATCTTATTCTGCATCTGCCACCGCAGCCGCATCTGCCTCTCCAGAAGGCTCAGCCGCTGCCGGAGCTGCTACTGATGCTGCATCGCCTCACAAGCCACGGCTCAA
>ULZZ01003710.1_pt1 | contig 9477 bp, 9 predicted proteins | sample 1963581 | NCBI WGS metagenome assembly ULZZ01 (sample SAMEA4835903, study PRJEB28245) | human gut metagenome | biome: gut microbiome; material: fecal sample | place: Denmark | collected 2008 | reverse complement strand
TTGCGGTACAAGTTTTCCCTGTATCGCCCATTGAAGTATGCTGTTTTTAAGTTGTTTTCCGTTCATTTATTTGCTGTATTGAAATGTGAAACGCTGTCTCACATATTTATCATTCGGGATATTCGTCAAGAATCTTGTCAAGTTGAGCCTGCAATTCTTCTCGCTTTGGGAGGTATAATTGGTATCTGGCAGCAAAAAGTTGATTCGTAATACCTTCGAGTGCATACTCCAACAGTAGCTCATCTTTCTTTGCGCCCAACACAATCCCGATAGGAGGATTATCATCATTCTGACATATCTCTGTCTTGAAATAGTTCAGGTAAAGATTCATCTGACCTATGTCTCCATGCTTGATCTCACCCCGTTTTAAGTCTATCAGAACATAACATTTCAATATGCAATGATAGAACACCAAGTCCACCTTGAGTCGTCTGCTTCCAATGTGCATCACAAACTGGCGCCCCACGAAGGCAAACCCCCGTCCGAGTTCCAGTAAGAACTTTTCCATATTGGCCTTCAGAGCTGCTTCCAATTCACCTTCCTTGTACTGTTTCTTCTGCGGAAGTCCGGCAAATTCCAAGATAAAAGGATCCCTAATAATATCCTGTGGAGTAAGTACCTGATGCCCCTTGTTTGCCAAAGCCAATACTCCCTTCTTATCCGTACTCAAAGCAAGGCGTTGGAACAATGCACTTTTTATTTGCCGTTTCAGTTCCCGCACTTTCCAGCCTTGGCGTATGGATTCCGTGAAGTAGAACTTCATTTCCAAAGGGTCATCACATTTCAATAACTCGAAATAATGACTCCATGTCAATTTGTGAGACAGTGTCTCACTTTTTGGGAAAGCGAGATAGAGTTTACGCATATAGGTTAAATTGGACCGGCTGAACCCACGACCGCATCTTATTGTCAAGTCCTTTGATAGATTTACGAGAAGTTGCTTGCCGTATTCGGCCCGAGCCATCCCTTTTTGCTCAAATTCAACAATATATTGTCCTGTCTTCCAGTTCGCATCAAGAAGGTGTGCATTTACGGCTGTTATGGCATCGGCCTTGGCTTCCGTCCACAAATCCGTAATATGGTTGACAAGTTCACTGTATGCCGGATCGTTATATTGCATTATCGTTGTTTCTGTATTCATCTTGTTTGAATTATGATTTTTTGAAACAGTCTTGACTACTGAACTGTATTATTCCATTTGAGTATGGACACTCAAATAATGATTAAAAATCCGAATACTTATTCTTTTGCTCCATGAAAAAACGATAAAGTTTTTTTCCTATCTTATCTTTTGTAAATGTCCTCTCATGTTCTATGGGTATGGTCGACAGTCTTATTTTTGACACACCTTTTTGGAAAAAATCAAATTGCTCTGGACATATTCTAAATTGCGCAGTTGAATTGATTGAGGAAACAGGAATAACAATATTTCCTGAAATAATACCAGTCGATTCGGAGTCAGTATTGATAAGATTTCCTTTCAACTCAAGAATTTCATTGTCGAAATTTTTCACAAGCATTGTTGATTCTTTCATGAAATTCAAACGGTCTGATTCTACAATCGCAATAATGTAATATGTCGTGTCTTGTCGAGCCACACTATATGTCACACTGCACCCTTCAGCAGCGAATGGTTTATAAGTATAACTCACCGTTTGTGCATAACTCAAATGTCCGATAGAGAACATAAGAAGTATAATAAGTATTTTAGTCCTCATGATTTTCAATATTAATTTTAATTCCCAAAATCTTTTGTATTTCAGCCAAAGTCTTGTCTATTTCATGGTCAAGAGCTGCCCGTTTTTTGTAATAGTCAGCCAGCAGTTCGGCTGGAGGCAAAATTTCTTCATCTTCTTTCGGAAATTTGCATAAGTCGAAATTGCAGTCAGAACCAATCAGGTCTTCGACTGAATAGCAGCGGGCTTTCTCGTTTCCTTCCTCAATAATGATTTCCTTACGGTTATCCCACCATTCTTTGATAGGATTACAATGCTCCAAACGCATCGGTTTTGTTTTGGAGAAATGCTTGTATCCCTCCGGCATATCCAAACGATAGAACCATGTCTCTTTGGTAGAGTAACCGACAGGTGAATCTTCTGCCTTTTCATTATTGAAGAACAGAATGTTGGTTGCGATAGGGGTATATGGTGCGAAAATACTACCAGGCAGTCGGATAATAGTATGCAGATTGAAGTCTCGCAGCAATTTTGTTTTGATAGCAATCTTGGTATTATCTGCACCAAACAGGAATCCATCGGGGACAATAACTGCAGCACGACCGTTCTTTTTCAACCGGTACATAATAAGTACCATAAACAAGTCGGCAGTCTCGCTGCTTCGCATATCGGAAGGAAAATGAGACTTGACATCGGCTTTTTCGTTCCCACCATATGGAGGATTCATGAGTACGACGTCAAATTTATCCTCTTCCGTATAGTTGAGAACATCTTTAGTCAGTGAGTTGTCATGAAATACCAATGGCTTATCTATGCCGTGGAGTAAGAGATTAGTCACACACAGCATATAAGGGAATTGTTTCTTTTCTATACCAAATACGGATTGATTAAACTTCTCCCTGTCTTCAGCAGTAACCACTCGCTTGTCAAGTTCTCCAAGCCAACTGGTAATAAAGCCACCGGTTCCACAAGCAAAATCCGCCATCTTCTCCCCAATCTGCGGCTTAATTATTTCCGCCATAAATTCAGTTAAAGCTCTCGGCGTATAAAACTCGCCGGAAGATCCGGCGGACTGCATTTCCTTGAGTATGTTTTCGTAAATTTCACCGAAAGCATGACTTTCTTCATAGTCGGCAAGATTGAGATCGTCAATTACATTCAGAACCTGTCGGAGTTGTACCCCATCTTTCATATATTGGTTGGCATCTTCAAAAACAGTTCTTACGATTGCTTGCCGGATAGGTGTGTCGGGAGTAATCTCTATCTTCTTGAGTTTATCAAATACCACATTGTTGACAAATGATAGCAGGTCATCTCCCGTCAGGGCATGCCCGCTTCCATCATCGTGAGCCCAATTACGCCAACGGCATTCTTCAGGAATAATGGATTTATAATCATCCTCCATTTCCCAGTCATTCTCTTTCTCGTCATAAACTTTAAGAAAGAGCATCCATGCCATCTGCTCTATGCGCTGTGCATCACCATTGATACCGGCATCATTGCGCATTATATTGCGTATCCGTTTTACGAAATTCGACAAACTCATATTTTACTTTTCTTTTTATGCTACATTATATATCAGTTGAGTCAGATTGTTTACTGCATTAAGGTAACCTTGCTTGCCGCCAAACAGTCTGGCAATGTTTGCAGGGGAGCCAAATCTTCTGAATGGATCGTTTTTCAAAACCGAAAGATTCTCCAGTTCAGAAATACCCTCGTCCATATATTTGTCAAGCAGAGCTTCAAGCACGAGTCTGGCTTGCTCTCCATATTTACTAAAGACATCTCGTTTCTTTACTTGCTCTGCTCGTTCTCGTCTTGTCAAGGTCTTCTTTCCGTATGCAATATGACAGATAAAGTCAAAGTCATCCACATCATCCATATTCCGGTCATGCTTCAGAACCGCAAGGTCAATACCGGCTTCTTTAAGCATTTCCGCTATCTCGCTTTTCCTTTTTAGGGCATTCCACTTAGAGGTAAAGGTTTCTATTGTCGCATATGTGTCAATAATATTCTTCTTAGTATAATCTGTGATGCTTTCTGTACGAAGTAGTTTCCCGTTCGTATCATAAACGGAAACCACTTTATTGATTACTTTTACTTCACAACCATTTTTATCCACAATTGGTTTTGGTCGTGGCACCGGTGTCGGGCACTCACAAGGATTTTTGCCACAGACGGGACATACCGAAGGTGGAGTAGGTTTTGGACAGACACAAGGATTTTTGCCGCAAACAGAACATGGCTTCGGAGGATAATCTGGATCAATCTCTATCGGGCCATCCCAATCCGGATCAGCAAAAAGGCGTGTCACATTGCGAAAGTCCATTACTACAAAATGTGTTTTCCCTTCTTTTTCACGAATGCGGGTGCCTCGTCCTATAATCTGCTTGAACTCTGTCATTGAGCCGATCTGTTGGTCGAGGACTATGAGTTTGACCATTTTACAGTCAACACCAGTTGATAGTAATTTACTGGTCGTAGCTATTACCGGATATTTTGATGCAACAGAAATAAAATAATCCAGTTTCCCTTTGCCATATTCATCGCTGCCAGTAATGCGGACTACATAGTCGGGATTCTTTTTGCACATATCTGCATTGGCATTGACCAGTGCGATTCGCATTCTCTCCGCATGCGCCTCGTCAGCACAAAATACAATGGTTTTTGCCATACGATCTGTGCTTTTGAGATAGTTGGTTATTTCTTGTGCTACTTCCCGATGGCGATCTTCAATCACGATGTTATAGTCGTAGTCACTGTTGTTGTATATCCTGTCTTCGATTTCATTGCCGTAAATATCCTTTTGGCCTTTGATTGGTCTCCACTCATCCCCGATGTTTGTTGAAATATTTATGACTTTAAACGGAGCAAGGAAGCCATCTTCTATCCCGTTTTTCAAACTATATGTATAAACAGGCTCACCAAAATATCCAATGCTTGATTGATAACGTGTTTCTTTTGGCGTTGCAGTCATTCCGATGTGTGATGCAGAGGAAAAATAATCCAGTATGGTGCGCCAGTTGCTGTCATCTTTTGCACTTCCTCTATGACACTCGTCAATGATTACGAGATCAAAATAATCCGGATTAGGGAAAAGCTCTCGATAGTTTTTTGCATCATTTTGTCCGATAAGTTGCTGGTAAAGTGCAAAATACACTTGATGAGAAAGCAATTCCTTCAATTTGTCCTTGTCCTTGGAATAATCTATTTTATGGATTACTTTTTCCAAAGGCTTGAAATCTTGTTCAATGGATTGATCTACCAATATATTGCGGTCGACCAGATAAAGAACTTTTTTCTTTAATCCACTCTTAAGCAGTCTCCAGACTATTTGAAACGCAGTGTATGTCTTACCTGTACCGGTAGCCATCACAAGTAAAATACGGTTTTGCCCTTTTGCAATGGCGTTGATAGTACGATTTATAGCATTAAGTTGATAATATCTTGGAGGGAAAATATTTTGTCCGCTACACAATGGCTGGTTAATGACAGCTTCCTCCTGTTCATTAAGCCCGTTTCCTTCGTTTATCTCTTTTTTATACCGTTCAATCAATTCTTCGCGGGTCGGAAATTCATCCATACCGAAACATCGTTCCTGTCCGGTTAGAAAATCATGCTCGGCAAAACCCTCTCCATTAGAACTGAACGCAAATTTGACATCGAGCATTTTTGCGTATTCCATCGCTTGTTGTAAACCATAGGAAACAGTATGCTTGGCATCCTTTGCTTCAATAATAGCGATTGGCGTAGCTTTATTCACATAAAGCACATAGTCAGCGAACTTTGGTTTTTCACGATGCACAATATTGCCATGCAAGCTGATTTTACCATCGGTAAATTTCACTTGTTGTTCCATGAAAATACTATCTTTTGTCCATCCCTTGCTTGTGATGGCTTCGTTGATATAGCGGAACTTTACATCTTCCTCTGATAATTCATGACTGATGCCCATGTTCATATAATATTTTATTATCGGAAGTTCAACTCATCAAAACTCGAAGTTCAATATTCGGTTATCTATATCATTGGCGTTCTTTCTCGTCAGTTATCAAATCTTTCAAATCTACTTGAAGTATCTTTGAAATCGCTAAAAGTGTTTCCAAATCCGGCTGGTACCTGTTGCAAGCGTAACTATTGATTGTACTGAAACTCTTGCCAACTTGTTTTGCAAGCCAAGTTTGTGATATACCTTTTTGCTCAAGAATATCTTTTATCCTGTTCAACTTCATACCACTCTGAATTTTGCTACAAAATTACGCTAAATTTTGCGATATTAGGGCACTTTCGACGAACAAAATTGCTTTCATGCAAAAGAACACACTTTTTGAACAGAAAAATGGGTTGATAGCATGTGCTGTTTTCTTAGAAAAACTTATAAATCGCGGGAACTTTGCGGTATCAAATTACAACGAGTATTGAATGTATAATTTGATAATCAGAAAGATATAGAATGTTATTCGGTTCAAGTGTGGAGTTGTTCCGCTTACTATGTGGAGGGTTGTGGAAGAACCTTAACAACAGTAAACGATGCAATACCCCACACTCGAATAGATATGAGGTATCGCAGGGTACAAGAATCCCTTACCGCATAGTCTAAACAAGAATGAGTGCTGTTCGTTTGTCCCGTTGTTATTGAAAACTTCCACATTTTCCACATAGGACAGTGCGAAAACACTTTCAACATGTCTGCCCCACAGATTGCTCCGTAAGACAGGACAAAGATACGAAAGTTTTCTACAAACAGCACTCAAAATGAGGAGTATTGCATCTCTGAATTTATTTTGTTCTCAGCATGTAAACACCGTTGATGCGATTTCAAAATCCGGTTCTTCATATCCAAACTGAGTTGGAAGCATATTTAAGGACGAATGACAAATTTTGAAAATCTCCTTTATATACCCTCCAAAAATTTTGTCACACCTTTGTAAGCTGATATTTAACAGGATACATTTAAAACCAAAAGACCTCCAACTCAATCTCCAAATCAAATTGAAAGCCTCTCAATGTTCCTGTACTTCCCATCACCTCATCTGTCCCGCTATCTCCTGTATCACTCCGTCCATGTAAAGTGCCTGTCCGCTTGTTGTTCGTCCCCACCAGTAGCAGTCATAGTCCGATAAGATTACCTCTCCCTTTTCTTTTAGCAGTTCTGCCATGTAGGGAGTAACAAGCCACCATTCCATGATTTCACTGTTCTCGTCGAGGTTTTGGAGACTGTCCAATAGGCTTTCATCATGCTTCATTAGTTCTTCTACAACCAGATTCTGATTGTCGAGGATAAGTCTGTCTGTGATTTGCTGTGCTGTCATGTCCATAAACAAAAAATGCCGTCCCTTGTGAGAAACGGCTGGTTAAACAATAGTGTCGGTAAAGTATATTGTCTTAGTTCGTTTATTTTGAATGTATGTAGGTTGATGTTTCGGGTGTGGGGCTGTCTTGAAATGGATATATCCAATGCAGTACCTTTCGGGAGTACCCCAGTATAGTAGTCACTTGAAATGGATTTCGGTTTTTCTTGAAGTATGGGCGGGGGTGTTTGGGATAGATACTGTATCCGTGTGCTCAGCCTGTATACAAGAAACCCTCTCACATTGCTGCAAGAGGGTGGTATCTTTAAAGTTTGCTTCTTCTAATGTCTACTCTTTTATCAGATTACCGACCTTTGCTATGAACTCCCGCACTGGCTCGAACAGCGGCTGCATTTCTTCGGCAGTTGTTACATAAACGCAGTTGTAATCGCTTTTCTCTCTCATTGTCTGGAGTTTGATGTACAGACTGGAGGCATCTGCCGTAAATATGCCTGTCTTCACATAATGCTGTCCGAACATCACCAGTGTCCCTTTATGAGTGCTGACATTGTATCCATCCTTAACAAGAAGTGCTGATACTGCATGGAATACCGCATAGTAAAGTCTGTTGGCAACGGCATCCCAGAAGTCCAGCGCAGCTATGCTTTCCGCCTGTCTCAAGAATGACAATGCCTTTTCATATTCCAGATTGACAATAATCCTGCGTTCTTCATCATTAAGTCTCATAACAATACTATTCCGTCCTGTTCAACATTCTTGTAAAATGGAGTGAACGAGCATTTGCCCCATTCCTCCTTTGTATAGATAACAGGGCTTATCAGCTCCCCGACATCCCAGCTCAGTGCGGCAAAAGGATAAAGCACGTTGTCATAATCTCCATGCTCTATCTTCGGCTTGTCCAGAAGTATCAGCAAATCCCAGTCTGAATCATCGTCTGCCTCGTTCCTCGCTCTGGAACCGTACAGTATCAACTGCGCCCCTTTCGGGAGAACTTCCTTGGCTATCCGCTTTATCTCCTTTAATATGTCGCTCGATTTCATAACTCCGTGGTTTATATGGCAAATATAACACTTTTATCCGTAAACTGATGCTCTTCACACCAACTTTATCTGGAGGCAAACAATCTTCCTTTAAATGGATGCCCTTAAATGTCTCCTTAAGCAGGTATCTTTAAATGGATGAACTCTCATAACATTAAGGCTTCGCCTATCATATAATGAAGTATAGAATAGATGATGCAGTATCCAACCTAATTCCCATCCAACTTAAATTTGTTTTGGAAGAATCAGCCTCTATGCTTATATATCCCCATACTCTGTACTGGAAGTGCATTACCATATTTTTTGAGTTATGAATGTTATTTTATATAGACTTTTAATTTCGTTACTCAGAAAATATGGTACTTTCTGGAGTTTCGGCAGGGAGGGCTTCTTCTATCCTCCCCACCGCATTAGAAGTTCCTAAGTGATATGAATGTCCTGCGCAGTATCATCACGCAGTGGATATTCTTGCCGTCTATCTTCCTGCTCTCCCTCTCCACCTCGTACCACTCCTCTATGTCGGTTGCCTTTGCGGTCTTCTTTATCCCCAGACTGTCGTATATCCTCTGGAGTTCCGCTTTCACCTTGGCTGACGGTATCCATGTCTGTTTCTTCAACGCCAAATCCAGCAACTCCACGACCTTTACCGCAAAGTTCCTGCTGCTCTCCGCTATCAGTCTGCGCTTGATGTTGGACTGGTGGTATTTCATCCTCCTCACTTCCACTGCTCCTATCCTCTCGTATGCCTCCCTCACAAGGGGATTCTTCGTCTCTATCATCTGTCTCTCTATGCTTGGGGTGAAACATATCTCCGGCTCCTTGTCCCTTATCTCGCAGTATCTCTCGAACAGGTCTTGGAACTTTGTCCTCGGGGATAATACCGCTGCCATTCTAGGCTCGGTATAGCTGTCACCGTTCGTTATCTCTATCCCTTGTCTCCTCATCTCGTCCTCCACCGTATTCCCTGCCGTGTATATGCCGTTCACCGTCTTTCAGTTCAGTATCTCGTACTTTGCCATGTTCCTGTCCACTTTGTATGTTCCTCCGTTGTTTATTATGTATCTGTCATCGCTGTATGATATTATTCCCCGTGTCTTTGGCTTTATCCTGTCTGGTGCCGAGTTGAGCCATCGCACGTATTCCTCAGCCTCCTCCACACTCTTTCAAGTGGCGTCCTCGAACTGCTCCAACGTGGTGTCCTTGTAGGGGAGCGTGTCATACAGGTGTACTGTCTCTCCGTATCTTGAATCCCTCACACGTCCGCATATCTGTATCATCGAGGTCGATATGTCCATGAGGGTATGTCTTTTCCTCGTGTCGCTTACTATGAACGTCATTCCGTCCCTGTCATATATGTCGCACCCCTCGAAAGCCGTTGAGGTGTAGAGGTTGATTCTCCTTACAGTGTCCTTGGTGCTGCTTCTCGGGAATCCGTCCAGTTTCACCGTA
>ULZZ01022683.1_pt1 | contig 9555 bp, 6 predicted proteins | sample 1963581 | NCBI WGS metagenome assembly ULZZ01 (sample SAMEA4835903, study PRJEB28245) | human gut metagenome | biome: gut microbiome; material: fecal sample | place: Denmark | collected 2008 | reverse complement strand
ACAGTGCAGTAGCCGTGCACCTGTTGTGTGAACAAGGATACAAGCCCGATTTGTTTTACATAAAAATCGGTATGGATACAGACGACGGACTGACCTGTACGGCGGAGGAAGACATTGAACTGGCTTCTGCCACTGCACGCAAGTATGGCCTTTCTTTTCATATTGTCGATTTGCAGCAGGCTTATTGGGACAATGTGGTGGCTTATACAGTGGACAGAGTGCGCCGTGGACTGACTCCCAATCCGGACGTGATGTGCAACAAGCTGATAAAATTTGGTTGCTTTGATCGGGAGGCCGGTCAAGGTTACGATAAGATTGCTACGGGGCATTATGCTTCTACGCTGGATATAGATGGATATACATGGTTGGTTACGGCCAAAGACCCGGTAAAAGACCAGACCGATTTCCTGGCTCAGATTGACTACTTGCAGGTGTCTCGCCTGATGTTTCCTTTGGGAGGTTTTCTCAAGGAAGAAGTGCGGGATATGGCAGTGAAAGCATCTTTGCCAAGTGCACGGCGGAAAGACAGCCAGGGTATTTGCTTTTTGGGTAAGATAAACTACAATGACTTTATCCGTCGTTTTTTGGGAGAATGTCCGGGGCCAGTCGTGGAACTGGAAACCGGAAAGGTTATCGGACAGCACCGCGGATACTGGTTTCATACCATAGGCCAGCGTAAAGGGCTGGGACTGGGCGGTGGTCCGTGGTTTGTGGTAGACAAGAATGTGGAAGAAAACATTATCTATGTGTCGCATGGGTATGATACAGAAAAACAGTTTGGGCATTCCTTCTGTGTAAAGGATTTTCATTTTATCACTCTGAATCCATGGAAAGAACAGGAAACTGAAATTTGTTTCAAAATACGTCACACGGATACCTTTCAGACTGGGAAAGTGCGCTTTGCCGAAGACGGAACGTTGCATGTTTCCAGCGAGGAACCGATACAGGGCATTGCGCCCGGACAATTCGGGGTGATTTATGACAAGGATGCTCGTTTGTGCATAGGTAGTGGTGAGATTTGAGCAAAGATTTATTAAAAGCAGAAAGAGTAACTATGCGAATTTCTTTTCAACTGAATGCGGCATCTCCTTTGCAAATAAAGGACTTTTTTCGCAAGCTGGAGGTTCCTGTGGAACTGACCGTGCAGGGTACTTACCGTGGGGAAACTCATTATTATTTTCATCGTCCGGAGCATTCCACCACTTCGTTTGTCATTTCCGATGATATGCATGGCAAAATAGTGATAGGCATGGACGGGTTGTCTTCATACGACGACTATAAATTTTTTCCTTACCTGATTGATACCTTGGGACTGCATCTGAACGGACACACTCCGAAACTGATGTCGCGGGAGGATGGAAAGACTTACAGTGTATATGAAAGGCTGGGAGCGCAATGGATAGAAGACTGTATCGGAGAGGAAATAGCCTCGCTGAAAGTGATACTTTCTGTCATTCCCCGTTGTTACCTGGAACTACCTAAAGACGGAATTCGTTATGTGTCTTTGGAACAGTTGAAGAAATATGGGGTGAATCTTCATTCTTCTACCTCACGCATTTATGGTTACATACAGTATCTGCTTCGGAAAGGCTGGCTGTTAGAAGCGACTAAGGAAGAGTTTCTGGCCGATCGCATGGCCTATGCGATGGATGTGGAGGTCGATGTGCCACAGCATGTTTCCATCGGGCGGGTTAAGTCATGGCAGACTGACGGTACAGAGACATGGGAAAGCTTTTCGCGGGAGGACGTGGACATGTTGCTGGAGTTAGGGAAGGAATATCGTGAAGGAACACCTGTAGACGGAGTGGTATTGAATGACATCGGTACTTTGTATCAGGAAGGGGTAGGGGTGTTTCCCGATGGCTATCAGGCGGAATTCTGGTTTAAGGAGGCCGTTCGCCAAGGTGATTTGACCTATGCTTCGGCCAACTTGGGTGATTTGTATCGGAAAGGATGCGGTACGTTGCCCGTGTCACTTCCGCAAGCTTTTGAGGCGTACCGCCATTCGTCAGATCCCTATGCTTTCTATCGTATCGGGCAAGGATATGAAGAAGGATGGACCGGTGCTCCTGATTTGCATCTGGCCATGTTCTGGTATAAAAAAGCCGCTCAAGCAGGTCATCATCTGGCTCTCAAGCGGCTGTCTCGTGAGTGATTTCAGTCTTATAAAAAACTCTTTTACGTTTGGTTTAAAATGCACTTGTGTTTTAACTGAAACGTAAAAGCGTTTTATATCAAATGTACTTACGTTTGAATTTAAACGTCCTTGCGTTTTAGGGAAAGCACAAGGACGGTTTAGGAATTTTCTTTCTCAGGAAAGTTGCAGAAACGCTGCAATCTCTTCTGGGGTTTCAACCAGAAGAGCTGGGTTGAATTCTTGTAATTCACTTTTCGGGCGGAATCCCCAGCATACACCTATGGTGGTAACTCCTGCATTGAGTCCGGTCTGCATGTCTACTCCGGAATCACCGATATAGACCACTTCTTCTTTCTGTACGCCACTTATTTCCATAATCTCGTGAATGACTTGCGGGTCGGGTTTGGTCGGTACATTTTCCCGTTGTCCGAATACGGCTGTAAAATGGATGGAGGGAAAATATTGGCGGATAAGTTTTTCTGTCGCTTCCTGATACTTGTTGGAGGCTACGGCTACCTGGATATGCTGTTCCTGAAGTTGTGCGAGTAGTTTCTCGATACCGGGGTAGGGGCGACTTAAATCTGCATTGTGCAGGTTGTAGTAAGGCACAAATTCAGAGCGTATGCGCAGCACGTTCTCCGGTGTTCTTTCCGATTCAGGAAGAGCTCTTTCGAACAGTTTGTTGATGCCGTTTCCCACGAAAAAACGATAAGCGTCTGTGTCATGTGTGGGATAGCCAAACTGAGTCAGCGCGTAATTAGTAGCTGCTGCCAGGTCGGCAATGGTGTTTAGTAAAGTTCCGTCCAGATCAAAAATGACAATCTTTTTCATATTGCGTTAGTCTTTGGTGTAAATAGATTCTACTCCTGTTTCCTGACATTCCGCTCCCATAGGAGGATTCTGCTTGAACAGGGCAATCTTGATTTCTGTGATTTGCGGGAAATCGTGAAACAATCGTCCGGCAATACGCTGGATGACATGCTCCAACAGCCGGGAAGGGATTTTCATTTCTTCTTTCACGGCCTCGAACACTTCGGCATAATTGATGGTATAGTTCAGGTCGTCAGTTTGTGAGGCCTGACTGAAGTCGGTTTTCAACCGCAGATTGAGAGTGTATTCGGCACCTACTTTGTTTTCCTGTGGCAGTACCCCGTGGAAGGCGAAAATCTTCAGTCCCTTCAAATGAATATACATGTCGCTTTGTTTCATCTTCTTTCATGAATAAGAGAGGCATGAATCGTATGATTGCTGAAACTCAGAAACCTGTACGATTCATGCCTGTGCATTTATAAAATATGTATTTTATCGGCGATTATCCGCAACGTGAAGAACCGCATGTCTTACAAATCAGACAGCCTTCCTGATATACCAGTGTTTCATGTCCGCAGTTCGGGCATTTCACGCCTTTGGCCTCAGTGCCGTCCTGAACGTATTTCTTCAGTGCTCTTTCCACTCCGTTTTTCCAGGTGTTGATGTTTTCACTGTCGAGTTGCAGAGAACCTACCAGTTTGATAACCTGCTCGATAGGCATTCTCCAGCGGAGTACTCCTGAAATCAGTTTGGCGTAGTTCCAGTATTCCTTGTTGAACTTTTCAGAAAGTCCTTCAATGGTCATCTTGTAGCCACGCTTGTTTTCGAACTGGAAGTCATAATGCTTGGTTCCATCTTCATCGTAGCTCTTGATGATACGTCCGCTGGTGACTGATTTCGGTAATACGATACCTTCTTCATCATCCTGCAGACCGGTAAAGATTTCATACGGTCTTCCGTCGAGCAAGCCTACGAATGCTACCCATTTTTCCTTGTTGTTCTGGAATCGTACCACATCAGCTTCCAGCACTTTCGGACGTACCTCTACTACCTGAGGAGGTTTGCAGCGGCATTCTTCCTCTTCCTTCTTGTCTTTTTTCTTGGTAGAGATAAGCACTCCGGCACGTGAGCCGTCACGGTATACCGTACATCCTTTGCAGCCAGAACGCCATGCTTCTACATATAACTGGTTGACGAGGTCTTCGCTTACATTGTTAGGCAAGTTGATGGTCACACTGATAGAGTGGTCTACCCATTTCTGGATACGTCCCTGCATCTTTACTTTCATCAGCCAGTCTACATCGTTTGACGTAGCTTTATAGTAAGGTGATTTTTCTACCAGTTCATCAATTTCTTCCTGTGTATAGCGTTTGTCCGGATCATAACCGTTGATTTTCATCCAAGTGAGGAATTTGTGGTGGAATACCACGTATTCTTCGAATGCGTCTCCTGTTTCGTCCACGAAATCTACGTGCACATTCGCATCGTTCGGATTTACTTTACGGCGGCGTTTGTACACAGGCATAAATACCGGTTCAATACCAGAAGTAGTCTGTGTCATCAAGCTGGTAGTTCCTGTCGGAGCAATGGTCAAGCAGGCAATGTTTCTTCTACCATACTTTCTCATTTCTTCGTACAGTTCCGGATCCGCATCCTTCAGACGGTTGATAAACGGATTGTTCTTTTCGCGTTCCGCATCGTAGATTTCGAAAGCTCCACGTTCCTTAGCCATGTTTACTGACGAACGGTAAGCTTCCAGTGCAATTGTCTTATGTACCTTTTCTGAGAATTCAGTTGCTTCTTCCGTACCATAGCGCAATCCCATGGCAGCCAGCATATCGCCTTCCGCAGTGATACCTACACCGGTACGGCGTCCCAGTCCGGATTTATGATAAATCTTTTCCCACAAGTGACGTTCGCTTCCCTTCACTTCCATGCTTTCAGGGTCAGAATCTATCTTTTCAAGAATGCATTCAATCTTTTCCAGTTCCAGGTCGATGATGTCATCCATGATACGCTGAGCTAATGCTACGTGTTTCTTGAATAGCTCAAAGTCAAAATAAGCTTCTGGAGTAAACGGATTTACTACGTAGGAGTACAAGTTGATAGCCAGCAAGCGGCATGAGTCGTACGGACACAATGGAATTTCTCCACAAGGGTTGGTCGATACTGTACGGAATCCCAGGTCGGCATAACAGTCGGGCACAGATTCGCGGATAATCGTATCCCAGAACAATACACCCGGTTCAGCCGATTTCCATGCGTTGTGTACGATTTTCTTCCATAAAGCCGAAGCATCAATTTCTTTTGACACCATCGGGCTAGGAGAATCTATCGGATATTGCTGGGTGTAAGGCTTCCCTTCTACAGCAGCCTGCATGAATTCATCATCCAGCTTTACAGACACGTTGGCACCCGTAACCTTTCCTTCCGTCATCTTGGCATCAATGAAAGATTCAGAGTCCGGATGCTTGATAGATACACTCAGCATCAGGGCACCGCGACGTCCGTCCTGAGCCACTTCACGGGTAGAGTTGGAATAACGTTCCATGAAAGGAACAAGACCGGTTGAAGTCAGGGCCGAGTTCTTAACTGGAGAACCTTTCGGGCGGATGTGTGACAAGTCATGTCCTACACCACCACGTCGCTTCATCAGTTGTACCTGTTCTTCGTCGATGCGGATAATGGCTCCGTATGAGTCGGCGCTTCCGTCAAGTCCGATTACAAAGCAGTTAGAGAGTGAAGCAATCTGGTAATCGTTCCCAATTCCCGTCATCGGGCTCCCCTGAGGAACGATGTACTTGAAATGGTCAAGTAAGTCAAAAAGTTCTTGAGCACTGATTGCATTAGGATATTTAGCCTCTATACGGGCTACTTCATTGGCAATTCGCCAGTGCATATCCTCTGGAGATTTCTCATAGATGTTTCCAAACGAGTCTTTCACTGCGTATTTGTTTACCCAAACACGTGCGGCTAATTCATCTCCTTTGAAATACTCCAACGAAGCGTTGTAGGCTTCATCGTAGCTGTACGTTTTTTTTTCCACGGTTATTATATGAATAAGTTTGTTGTCAATAAAAATTGTAAAGGTGTAGAATTCGCTTTTATTTCTAACAAACGTCTGCAAAGCTAAAGATGTTTTTTTAATTGGCAAAATAAAAAAGAAAGAAGTTATTAACAATGCGGGTGGTTTTCTATTTTGTTTTTATATATATCTGATATTTAGACTATTATAAAATTTGTATATCTGAAAAGTTTTCCGAATTGGGAAACATTGTTGAAATATGCGTGTTTCTTGCTTAAGAAGGGAGTAGGGATATTCAATGATTCTTGTTACCTTTGTGTAGTATCACATAAAGCCTATTTATTATGGAATCAATAAAGAACAGACGTACCATTCGCAAGTATAAACAGGACGATGTGCCTGCTGCTTTGCTGAATGAATTATTGGAAGAAGCGTTTCGCGCTTCCACAATGGGAAATATGCAGTTATATAGTGTGGTAGTGACTCGTGATGCGGAAATGAAATCCCGTCTTGCACCTGCTCATTTTAACCAGCCTATGGTGACTTCGGCTCCTGTAGTGCTTACTTTTTGTGCCGACTTCAATCGTTTCAGCAAATGGTGTGAACAGCGGAAGGCTGTGCCGGGTTATGACAACTTCATTTCTTTTCTGAATGCGGCTACCGATGCATTGCTGGTTACACAAAACTTCTGTACATTGGCAGAAGAGGCCGGATTGGGTATCTGTTATCTTGGAACTACCATTTATAATCCAGACCAGATCATTGATTTGCTGGAACTGCCCAAGCTAGTTGTTCCTGTCGCTACGATTACCGTAGGTTATCCGGATGAATGCCCGGAACAGCCCGATCGTTTGCCGATTCAAGGCATTATTCATGAAGAAAAATACCAGGATTATACACCGTCTATGATTGATGAAATCTATGCATACAAGGAAGGTCTACCCGAAAACAAACATTTCGTAGAAATCAATCATACAGAGACGCTGGCTCAAATCTTTACCGATATTCGTTATAAGAAGAGTGATAATGAGTTTATGTCCGAAGGATTGAAGAAGGTGTTGAAACGTCAGGGGTTTGATGATTGATGTACGATGCAAAAAAGATAAGAGAAAAGGCAGCTGAAACCTCAGCTGCCTTTTCTCTTATCTTGTACGAAGACTCATTTCGATTTCTTCAATTTCTGCTTTGAATGCCTTGTCCACATCTACCTGATCTTTTACAATCTTGCAGGCGTGTAGCACAGTAGCATGGTCTTTGTTTCCGATTAGCTGACCAATCTTGGAAGAAGAAGTATCTGTATGTTTCTTGGCCAGATACATTGCCACTTGTCTTACCTGTACTACTTCCCGTTTACGGGTCTTGGTATGAATGGCCGTTTCATCTATTTTGTAATGTTCGCACACCTTGGTGATGATATCGCTCACGGTCATAGGTTTGCTTTCGGCGCACTTCACAGCTTTTCTGACAATGCGCTGTGCCAAATCCAGGTCAATTTCACGTTTGAACAGAATAGACTGTGCCAATAATGAATTGACGATACCTTCCAGTTCACGCACGCTTTCATTTACACTTTCTGCAATATAACTGATTACAGATTCCGGAATGGTCAGTCCGTCACGTTTTATCTTGTTGCGCAAGATATTCTTTCGCAGTTCAATATCCGGTTTTTCCAGTTCGGCTACCAATCCCCATTTGAAACGGGTAAGCAGTCGTTCCTCCATACCTTGAAGCATTACGGGAGCACGGTCTGAAGTCAGGATAAGCTGTTTTCCGTTTTGGTGCAAGTGGTTGAATATGTGGAAGAACGTATTTTGCGTCTTGGTTACTCCGGCAAATTCCTGAATATCATCAATAATCAGCACGTCGATTGTTTGGTAGAAGCTGATGAAATCATTGAAGTGGTTGGTACGTACCGAGTCTGTATACTGCACCTGAAAGAGGTGAGCAGATACATACAATACGCGTTTCTCCGGATATAATTCCTTGATGCGTGTTCCGATGGCGTTAATAAGGTGGGTTTTACCCACACCAGACGGGCCGTAAATAAATAACGGGTTGAAAGTACGTGCCGGATTTTGAGCCACCGTTTCTGCTACCGTTCTGGAGAACTCATTGCTGTTTCCTTTGATGAAGTTCTCGAAATTATAGTTCGGGTTCAAATGCGGATCCAAATCCTGAGGAGCCGGAGCTTGTAACGGATTCGGAGTTTTATTACCATTATATACGGGAGCCTGTTCCGGCAATGCAGACGAACGTTTGGTTCCTTCTATATTGACGGTGATATGGTTTGTCTTATCTGTCAGGATAGAATACATCAACTCCGTGCCTTCACCTATTTCTTTATAGATGGCGGCGCGCAGCAGTCCCACATATTTTTCTTCCAGATACTCATAGAAGAAAGGGCTGGGGACGCCGATTGTCAATGCCTTCTCCGTAGCTTCATATTTTAAAGGTACGATAGGCTCAAACCATGTTTTAAAAGCTGTAGCATTTACATTGTCTTTGATAAATGACAGGCAACGATTCCACAATGCAACAGCTTGGTTATGTTCAATCATACGTGCGTTGTTATTAATAAAGCGAAACTTCTACGCTTGCAAATTTCGTAATCAAATTTCAGAAAAACAAATCCCTTTTTCCTTGCTTTTTATTTTAATAAATTAAGGGGTTGATAAATAGGAGGTTACAAAGTTGTTAAATTATTGATAAAATGAATTTGACTTGTATTTTAGTAATCTCTTATTTGTCAGTTGTTTAGCTATATCCAAGTGTTAGTCTTCAAACCCCATTGCTTTGTTGCTTTCCTTTGAAAATCATAGGGTTGCACTCCTGTGAGAAAATGTATTCCTAAAACGATACTATTTAGAATATTTCTATATAGTGACCTGTTTGTAATATTTTATGCTTAAAAATGGAGCTCCGTTTAAGGAGACAAAAAAGAAGGCATAAGCTGGATATGCCTTCTTTTATCTGTTTGATTTATATGTGTTTATTTATCTTTCTTCCCAAAGAGAGAGAAGTGTACATACCGTTTCGGATGTTCCTGCAAATCTTTCAGGAGAGAAGCTGCATTGGCAGAAGTTGCATTGAGGTTCTTGTACAATGCATCATCATTTAACAGCAATCCGATGGAGTTATCCTTGCTACCCAGTTTTTCAGTCAGCAGATGTACGTTTTGAAGGGTAGAGTCCACTTTCTGGAAAGTGGCTGCATAGTCAATTCCCTTCAGGTTCTCACTGATACCTTTCAGGTTCTCGGTGATGGCAGTTACGTTGCTTGTCAGTTGCGGAATATCTTTGCTCATCAGGCTATGCAACTGTGTGCTGGTAGCGTTCAATGAAGCTGTCAGTTTTTCCGCATTGTGAAGTGTCTGCTTTAATGCAGGATCAGCCAACAGCTGGTTCAGTGAACTAAGAATAGAATCCAGTTTAGGCATCATCTGTTCCACCTTCGGCAGTAAATCTTTTTCTGCTTTTCCCAAAATACCAGTATTGGCTGTACCTTCAATCGTATCCCCCGGATTGAGGAAGGTTGTTGATTCATGCTTCAGCAGCATATTCATTTTAACTGTTCCCAGCATCTC
>ULZZ01019126.1_pt1 | contig 9564 bp, 10 predicted proteins | sample 1963581 | NCBI WGS metagenome assembly ULZZ01 (sample SAMEA4835903, study PRJEB28245) | human gut metagenome | biome: gut microbiome; material: fecal sample | place: Denmark | collected 2008 | reverse complement strand
TAGCCTGCCAGTGCGACTACAGCCACGGCGATAGCGCCCAAAAGCGTATTAAGCGCAACACGCGTCTTGCGTGTACGCACCTCTTCTTCACTAAGTGTCGGTTCTATACGTTCTTCTGTAGGAGCATCCTCACGCTTGGTCTGGTCTATGAAGTTAATGGCGTTAAGAAGGTTCATGTCTTTCTCGTTGAGAAGTGCCGAATATTTCGCAAACTTCACAAGGTCGGCAGTCATGAACAACTCGCTTAGCTCTGCAAGCATTTTCTCGTCGCCGGCACTACGCAGGTTTTCGAGAATCTCTGAAGAGGTCATCTCCATAGCGTTGAAACCGAAACGCTCGCGTATATACTGGCGCAGGGTATCTGTAAGTTGCGTATAGTAAGCCTTCTGGTCATAATCGGCTGTATGCGACTCGCCCTTCAAGCGGTTCATCTCGTCCAATGCCTTCTTGTGTGGCGGCACTTTCTTCACGATACGTATGCGGGCAACAATCGGTTTGTTCTGCTTCAGACGTACTATAACCCATGAGCCTAACGCAATAAGTAACAGCACGATAAGCGTCATCCAAATAAGCGGTGCCCACTCTGCCCAAAGGAACGGATTGTCCTGTACCGACTTCGGCGGGAAGAACTTGTCCATGTTGAGAGTGTCTACATCGCAAGTGATAACCTTAAGCGCTACGGGGTTCGACTTGTAGCTCTTGCCGTCTACCTTCACCGTGATGCCAGGTATGGCATACAGTCGTTCGTCGAAACTCGTAAGCGTAAGTATCTTCTTCACGCTCCAATAGCCGTCGACAACAGCCGTGTCGCCCTTCGAATCGTCAAGCACCTCAACACCAGGCACAAGATATTGCGAACGCTTGTAGTGCGGATACACAATCTTTGCGCCCTGACGAGCTGTGATAGTCAGTTGAAGATGTGCCTGTTCGCCAATCATTATCGCCACAGAGTCGATCTTAGCCTCAACACCCACCTGCTGTGCGGCAGCCATCGTGAGTGACGACACGAACAATATGAGAGTTATTAATCTTTTCATTGTTTAACTGTTTCTTGATGAGAACAAAGTCATCATCGCTTTCACGAAATCCTCATCGGTAGCCACAGACATCCAGTCAACATTTGCTTGAGAGAATGTCTCACGAAGTATCGCCTCACGCTCCGTCCAATAGCGAGCATGAGCAGCACGCACCTTCTTGCTTGAGGTATCGATATACATCTCGCTACCCGTTTCTGCATCCTGCACCTTCATAAGTCCTACATCCGGCAACTGCTTTGCCCAGCGGTCGTAAACCTGCACAGCCATAAGGTCGTGCTTGCTGTTGGCTATCTGGAACTGCTTCAGGAAGTCCTTATTGTCATAGAAGTCGCTGATGACGAAAGCGGTTGTGCGGCGCTTCATCATACGTGTGAAGTAAGCCACCGCTTCGCCAATGTCCGTTTTCGTACTTTGCGGATGGAAGTCGAGCATCTCTCGTATTATATACAAGATATGCTTACGTCCCTTCTTCGGTGGAATATACTTCTCTATACGGTCTGAGAAGAACACAACACCAATCTTGTCGTTGTTTTGCATAGCGCTGAAGGCGATGGTAGCAGCAATCTCAGTAGCCATCACCGACTTCATACACTTGCATGTGCCGAAATCGAGCGACCCCGAGACATCAATCAACAACATAACGGTGAGTTCGCGCTCCTCCTCAAACACTTTCACGTAAGGCTTGCGGAAACGTGCTGTGACATTCCAGTCTATGTCGCGAACGTCATCGCCAAACTGATACTCGCGAACCTCGGCAAACGCCATACCCCTACCCTTAAAGGCAGAATGGTACTGGCCTGCGAATATGTTCTGGCTCAGACCCTTCGTCTTGATTTCTATCTTGCGAACCTTTTTAAGTATCTCTGACGTTTCCATTGTCTTATGTTTAAGGCACCTCTACCTTATTTATTATCTTAGATACGATCTCCTCACTTGTGATGTTGCTTGCCTCAGCCTCGTATGAGAGACCTATGCGATGGTGCAGCACGTCGTGTGCAACGGCACGCACATCCTCTGGCACTACGTAGCCGCGACGCTTGATGAAAGCGTAAGCACGTGCAGCCTTTGCAAGCGAGATACTTGCACGAGGCGAACCGCCGAAAGTAATCATGTCCTTCAGTTCGCCCAAACCGTACTTCTCGGGGTAACGTGAAGCGAAGACTATGTCAGCAATATACTGCTCAATCTTCTCGTCGATATATACCTCTTCAACCACCTCGCGAGCCTTCAAAATCTCCGCTGCAGTTGTTACTGGCAACACCTTCTTCTCCTCACCACGCAGATTCTCACGGATAATGAGTTTCTCCTCCTCAAGTGTAGGATAGCCGATAACCACCTTGAGCATGAAACGGTCTACCTGAGCCTCAGGCAACTGATAGGTACCCTCCTGTTCAATAGGATTCTGCGTAGCCATTACGAGGAACGGATTAGGAAGTTTGAATGTCTGCTCGCCAATAGTAACCTGATGCTCCTGCATAGCCTCGAGTAAGGCACTCTGAACCTTAGCCGGCGCACGGTTGATTTCGTCCGCAAGTACGAAGTTCGCAAATACCGGACCCTTCTTCACATGGAAGTTTTCGTCCTTCTGCGAATATATAAGCGTACCTACAACGTCGGCTGGTAGCAAGTCGGGTGTAAACTGAATGCGGCTGTAGTCGGCATCGATAAGCTGTGAGAGAGTTTTTATGGCGAGAGTCTTTGCCAAACCAGGCACACCCTCCAAAAGGATGTGACCATCGCTAAGAAGCGAAATAAGCAACGACTCGATGAGGTGTTTCTGTCCAACAATCACTTGGTTCATACCTGTCACCAAGTTGGTGACAAAACTGCTTTGCTGTTCTATCCGAGCGTTAAGCTGGCGGATATCTATTGATTCTGACATAATAGTTTATGTTTAATATTTACTCGTTAAATCGGGCACAACCTTTATAGCTGCGCCATAAATTAAGCGCAAAATTACTGAAATAATAAAACAGAGGCGAAATATATAGACTAAAATATATTAAATAGTCGAAACATTTCACTAATATTGAACAATCTTAAACCGATTTGTCAATTCTGCATACACGCGCTGAACGGGAAAACCCATAACATTATAATAGCTACCTTCTAGTCCGGTAACGCCGATATATCCTATCCATTCCTGAATACCGTAAGCTCCAGCCTTGTCGAATGGCTTATAGTGCTCAATGTAATAATCGATCTCGGAATCTGTCAGTTCCTTGAACGTAACTCCAGTCATGACCGAGAAGCTATGCTGCTCCTGGTTGGTCTTCATGCAAACGCCAGTAACGACATGGTGTGTGCGTCCGCTTATCTTACGCAACATGGCGTGAGCCTCAGCTGCATCATGCGGCTTGCCGAGGATATCGTCGCCAACAATCACCACCGTGTCGGCAGTAATCACGAGTTCGTCGTCTGCCACTTCATACGCAGCAGCCTTCTCACGTGCTATATACTCTGCCACATCCTTTGACGGCAGCGTGTCGGGATACGATTCGTCCACACCTTTTATTACTTTCACTTCAAAATCAACGCCAAGACCGGCGAGTAGCTCTCTACGGCGTGGCGAATTACTTGACAATATTATCTTCATCTTTGCGTACTATTGCTTGTTGATTATTTCCATTTGTTGACGTACCGACTCTTCGTGAATCAGTTCGAATATATGCTTAACGAAATCCGAATCCATACCACACAAGTCGCCTTGTGCTCCACGCTTATCTATTATCTCTTTATATCGGTTAGCCTGCAGAACCGTCATGTTATGCTCTTTCTTATAGCAGCCTATCTTTCGGCAGATGTTCATGCGATTGGAAAGAATCTCTATAAGGTTATTGTCGAGGGCATCTATCTGCTCTCGTAAGCCGTGTATGCCTTCTATATTTATATGTCCGTCGCGTATTGTAAGGTGCGACAATATCCGGTAGAGTTCGTCGGGCGTGACTTGCTGTGCAGCATCGCTCCACGCTTCATCCGGAAAGCAATGAGTCTCCACAATCAAGCCGTCGAAACCAAGATCCATAGCCTGCTGGCTAAGTGGGGATATAAGATTACGCCTTCCACCGATATGACTTGGGTCGCAGATTATCGGCAACTCCGGTATGCGGCGGCGCAATTCAATAGGTATCTGCCACATTGGGGCATTGCGATAAATCTTGTTATCGTAACTCGAGAAGCCACGATGAATGGCAGCCAAGCGCTTGATGCCTGCCTGATTGAGACGTTCCATCGCTCCTATCCACAATTCGAGGTCTGGATTCACGGGGTTCTTCACAAGTACGGGGATATCAACGCCACTAAGCGAATCGGCAATAGCCTGCACAGCGAAAGGGTTGGCAGATGTACGAGCTCCTATCCAAAGGACATCGACACCATATTCAAGAGCAAGCTCCACATGTTCGGGCGTAGCAACCTCTGTAGCCACAAGCATTCCTGTCTCTTCCTTCACACGCTTCAGCCACGGCAAAGCCTTCTCGCCGTGTCCTTCGAAACCGCCAGGCTTGGTGCGAGGTTTCCAAACGCCGGCCCGATACACGTTACAACCAAGCGAAGCGAGTTGTCGGGCTGTTGACATCACTTGTTCTTCTGTCTCTGCCGAACATGGACCAGCTATGACAAATGGACGCTGTCCACTGCCTTTTATATTTAGAGGGATCAAAGACAAATCCATCGTTTTCAGTTTAAAAGTTGTTATTTTACAAACAAATGTATAACAATTATTTCTATCCTACAAATAAATTATGATTAATTGCCACATTTACATCTTTTCATTGTAACTTTGCGTCTAATAACAAGAACATTTTGTCTCGCAATATCCAAATATGAACAATATAGACAGCAATAATGCAGAAGAACTGCTGAAACAAAAAGGTGTGCGTCCTACGGCTAACCGCATTCTCATTCTGAAAACGCTTCAAAACGAGCATCGCCCCATGTGTCTTTCGGCGATGGAGGCGATATTGTTGCCTATGGACAAGTCGAGCATCTTCCGCGTTCTTACACTTTTCCTCGAACACGACATCGTGCATGCTTTCGAGGACGGCAAAGGTGCGCTCAACTATGAGCTGTGCTCTCATCACGACTCGCACGACCATACGGCAAGTCACGCCCATTTCTATTGCGAAAAGTGCGCACGCACCTTCTGCCTGAAAGACATTCCGGTAGAGAACGTCGCCCTACCCGATGGTTTCAAAGCCAACTCCTTATCATTCATCATTAAGGGAGAATGCCCTGAGTGTAGCAGACGCAAATAAAGTTACAATCCGAAATATCACCATCCGAAGGCTCTGCCTTCTGCCATCCATTTTCCTTGAGCCTTGAGCACTTGCTCAATGATATCGCGACCTACTCCACAACCGCCTCGACGCTGACAGATGTACTTGCTGACCGACTTTATTTCCGCGCTTGCGTCTGCCGGGCAGCAAGGACAGCCTACGAGCGACATCACTTCGTAATCTGGTATATCATCGCCTACATATATTACTTCGTCATCAGACAGCGAGTACTTAGCCTTGAACTCGTTATAGGTCTTTATCTTCACGCTACAACCCATATACAGTTCCTTCACCCCAAGCGCCTCATAGCGTTTGCGTACCGCCTCGGTATTTCCACCCGTAATGATACAGACGTTCAGACCTACCTTGCAGGCATATTGTATGGCATAACCATCCTTCAGGTTGGCAGTTCGCAGAGGTTCGCCTATAGAAGACACGGTGACAGTATCGCATGAGAGCACGCCGTCCACATCAAATATTACGGCACGTATCTTTTTTAAATCGTAGTCAATCATTCTTCTTTATCAAAACAATTAAACACAAGCATTTACACTCTATTCTTCAATATGTAATCGGACAGGACACTATACACCTCGCTCAATTCCTTGTCGCCTTCAAGCAAAGCAAGATGCTTGCCAACTACACCAACGTCTCCTCTCGAAGCTGGTCCAGTCTGCGCTTCTTTCGGATGTAATCGATGGAGTTTAGCCACAGTCTCATCGAGAAGCGGAAGCATCACATTAAAATCGAGTCCATGACGTTCGAGTATCTTTGCAGCCATAGTGTTGCACACATTGGCAAAGTTGCATGAGAAAACCGCAGCTATGTGAAGCCATTTACGGTCAGCCTCCTTAAGTTCGCGAACATTATCGGAGAGAAGTCGTGCCAACTCCATTATTATATCAAGCGTCTGCTGGTCGGAAGCCTCAACAAAACAAGGAATGGTTCTGAAGTTCACTTCTTTCTGCTTTGAGAAAGTCTGCATTGGATAAAGCACGCCATAATGTTCTGCTTTGCCCATGAACAGACTCATCGACATTGTGCCTGCCGTATGTATAAAGACGCCATGCTTGCATCGGCTGCAAAGTTGTTCAATCACATCAAGCATTGCGTCGTCTTTTACAGACACGATATACACATCAGCATCCTTCATTACACTATTCCAATCGCTTGTAGCACAACTACCTACAGTTTCAGCGAGCGCTTCAGCCGAAGCAAGTGTCCTGCTCCATATCTGCGCTGGCGTTTCTCCTATCTTGGCAAGGGTTTTAGCAATGTTTGTTGCCACATTGCCAGCTCCTATCATTACTATTTTCATAAGTTCTTTTCCTGTTATAGCTACAAAAGTAAGCAAATGCGCAGAAAAAGCACAGAAAACGAGTCGATTTTTAAAAAAGATTTGCTATTTTTGCCACATGAAAGAAGAGGTTAGTGTTACTCTGATTACTAAAGCATCCGATTTGCCCGGCATAATATGCGATGATTTCTTTCAAAGTGTGGAGTTGTTCAAGATACTTGAAGCCACACCAAAACAGAAACCATACATGGCGTTAGCTACTGACGGGCAGGGACATATTGTGGCACATCTCTTGGCTGTAGTGTCTTACCACCACTTGCTGCTACCCCCGTTTACCTATTCGCATTGCCACATATATGGCGAGGGCGTTTATGCGCCAGAAGTAGAGAACAAGGAAGCTATCTTCTCTCTCTTCGTGAAAGCAATAACTGCCGAACTGACACACAAGCTGTGCCTGTTCATAGAGATAAGCGACTTGAGCAGCAAGATGTTCGGATATGGCAAACTGCGCGAGAACGGGTTCTTTCCAATACAATGGCAGAAAATACACAACTCGCTGCACTCAAAACATCCTTACGAACGTCTGCCCCAAAAGCTTCGCGACAAGATTTCGGCTGCAGAACAGCGCGGAGTGAAAGCCGCAACAATAGAGTCTGAAGGCAAAGAACTGCAGCAAGCCGTGAAGCTCATGCGCCACTACTTCAGACTGAAGCCTCGACGCACCGTGCGTAGCTGCAAGCTCTTCGAAAACCTGGCAACAAGCAAGCATTGCAAGATATTCGCAACAAAATACCGAAACCGTATCATCGGCACATGCGTTTGCTTCTTCTTCGGCGGCAACGCCTACATGTGGCAGTTGGCTTCGCGCCGCAAGAGTTTCATGATGCTCTACCCTGCTACATACACGGTATGGTCTGCATTGAAGTATGCACACGAGCATGGCTATGCACACATGTTCTTCCTTGATGCCGGACTACCTTTCAAGCGCAACCCCATGCGCGAGTTTATCCTCAACTTCGGAGGCAAGCAGGTTTCCGAATACCGCTGGTTCCGCATACAGTTTCCTTGGGTAGGCAGGCTCATGGATTGGTTCTATAACGAGTAACGGCATACAATGATAAAAGCATAGCATGCTTAAAAGATATATCTAACAGACAGACACCAAAACAATAAAAATATAAACAAAAACTCAATAACAATGAAAGCACTCATAGACAGAATTCAGAAAGACGGCAAATGCTACCCTGGTGGCATCCTCAAAGTAGACAAGTTCATTAACCACCAGATGGATCCTAACCTTATGAAGGACATCGCCGTGGAGTTCATACGCCGCTTTGCAAACACCAAAGTGAACAAGATTCTTACTATTGAGGCATCGGGCATTGCGCCGGCTATCATGATGGGATTTCTGATGAACCTTCCGGTTGTGTTCGCAAAGAAGAAGAAGCCGAACACGCTCGACAACATGCTCGCTACAAAGGTTACGTCGTTCACAAAGCAGCGCGACTACGACGTGGTTATCTCACGCGACTATCTCACTCCTGACGACCACGTTATTTTCATCGACGACTTCCTTGCATACGGCAACGCAGCCAAGGGCATCATCGACCTCTGCAAGCAGTCGGGAGCCACACTCGAAGGCATGGGCTTCATCATCGAGAAGGCATTCCAGGATGGCGGACAGTATCTGCGCGAACATGGTGTGCGTGTAGAGTCGCTCGCTATCATTGAGTCGCTCGACAACTGCGAGATTAAGATTAAAAACGCATAATGAGGAACGACCTTCAACTCCTCGAACTGCTCCTAAAAGACCAATCGCTCAGTTCGCCCGAGAGCAACTCATACATCTCTTGGGCAACTGACGATTACAGCGTTACTGACGCAGACAAAACGGGCGATAACAGCCCGTTTTCGTTTAATGCGCAGATAACACCGGAGCTGGTCAGCCACCATCAAGACCTTATACAGCCTCGCATAAAAAAACATCCATCCATGCAGACTTCACGCTCGAAAAACCGTGCAGAGGTCTTCACACCAGCGTGGATATGCAATGCGCAAAACAACCTCGTCGATGAGCAATGGTTCGGCAAGAGAGATGTGTTCAATACTGCACATATCGACGAGAACGGCGAACACGCATGGGTGGCATCTCAACAGCCTGTCGTCTTTCCGAAGAACCGCACATGGATGTCATACGTGCGAGCAAGACGCATGGAGATAACCTGCGGAGAAGGACCTTATCTGGTTTCGCGCTACGACACAACAACGGGCAGACTGATTCCTATCGGCGAACGCATTGGCATGCTCGACCGCAAGTTCCGTATCATCAACGAGAACACTCCGTCAGAGCCAACAAAGGCAAACAAGCGCCAATGGATTCGCAAAGCCTACCAAGCACTTCAGTCGATATACGGCTTCGACAGTCAGGGCGACAACGTCTTTCTGACGCGCGAGTCTATATTTCTTTCGTTCTGCGAATACTACACAGAGCGTTGGCACCGACAGCCCCACCGCGACGCCGTCTTGAAGGCTGCAGAAATCATTTCATGGAATATATGGCAGATGGACGGACTGAACTTCAACGTTCCCAACTCCGACCGCGACGCCGTCATCATGGAATGGCATAACGCCGAACCGCTCGACGGCAAGAGAATTGCTTACAAAGACATAGTAAAATAGATATACGACTGAACAGTCGCAACTAAAATACTCAACAAGAATGATATCAACAGAAAGCATAGTATTCCGAGCAGAACAAGAAGAAGCTATCGAATTCACGGTGACGGCTCTGAAACGCTCACGCAAGGTGCTCTGGAATGCAAAGATGCGCTTCGGTAAGACGCTCTGCGCTATCGAAGTGGCACATCGTCTTGGATACAGACGCACACTCGTACTCACTCATCGCCCTGCTGTGCGACAGGAGTGGTTCGACTCTATAGAGAAACTGCAACTT
>ULZZ01014338.1_pt1 | contig 9948 bp, 9 predicted proteins | sample 1963581 | NCBI WGS metagenome assembly ULZZ01 (sample SAMEA4835903, study PRJEB28245) | human gut metagenome | biome: gut microbiome; material: fecal sample | place: Denmark | collected 2008 | reverse complement strand
TGGCTGTAGTGCCCTGATTATAGCAAAGAGCTACAGTAGTAGTGACGTTGCTGTTGTAAGATGCAGTAGTTGTATTGGAGAAGAAAGGCTTACCTGCTGTGAACTGTGTGAACGGGTTCGTATCTTCTGTCCATACATTTTCTTTATATGTACCACTCTTTCCGCCTTTAACAGCGTAAAGTTCCTTTGTGACATCATTTCCACCAATCAGTATTTCGAATACATCTGTACCTGCGGAGGTAATTTCATTGGTGGTTACATCCAGTTTATAGAGCTTCTTATTGTTAACTGTGCCTGCCAGGAAATAAATGTTTTCTGTCCATACAGTAGCAGAGTAAGTATCTATATTTGCGGGTACACTTGCAACGGGAGTCCATGAAGTAGGATTGTCATTTGCTACATCCGAGTATTCAATTTGGGTATTGTTGCCATTTTTCCCGAATACATATACTTTCCCGTTAGCATATACAGCTTTCTGTTCACTTAAATTTCCGGCACTGAATGAATTGTCAAACTTCTTCCATGAGATAGTGTCTGGAACCTGCTGGTGTACATTGATTTTCACTTTATAAGCCTGTCCGATTGCACCGCTGTAAGCATATACCTTAAATTCAATAGGGGTAACAGTAGACATGGTACGAGTGTCTCCTGAAAAATCGATAGAGTCTGTAGAAGTCCACAACGTGTCTTTATCTGTTCCTTTGGGTCTGTAGGCCAGTGCACCGGCGTCGTAAGTCACGCTGGTTATCACTTTGTCAATGTGAGTACCATAAGGAAGTGAATCTTTATTCTCGATTTCTCTTGTCATTTGATTGATGGTGAATGGATATTCTGAGCAATCTAGTGTATCCACATACGCACTATCTTTCCCATCCTTATCTTTCCCTATTCGGTCAATGTTCAATGTACCCAATGAAAATCCTGTAATACTGGTTTCTGAGGTATAAGTGACCTGTTCCACATCATTATCCAAACACGATGTCATTATAGATGTTGCAGCAAAGAGTACTGCAATCAATGGCAAAAACTTTATTTTCATCTGCAAATGAGTTCTTTTAATTACAAGTTGCAAAAGTAGAAAGTTTTTCCTCGATTCCTCGCTTTTAGGGGAAGTTTTATATAAAATTATATTGTTATCTCCTCTTTATCAAGCTCTGTTGCATATTGTCCTGTTTTGTTAAAGGGCACAATACTGTGCAAAAAGTCACTTTTTGCGTACATAGTAAGAACTTTTTGTGGATAAAATTTGTTTATGTATTCTTTATATATCGATATTGTCCTGTATAAAACGGTTTTATGCAATTTGTTTCCTGAAAGAACGGATAATTTTGTAATCCAATTAAAACGAATAAACAACTATGTACAGACAATTAATTTCTAATTCATGGAAAGCATGCCTTCTTTTCGTATGTGTATTCTTTTCCGGTATAACTGTGAAAGCAGATGAGAGTTTATACTCTCCTAATAAGAAAATAGGAGTGAGCTGGGATAATCCTGCGAAAGGATTGCGTGTGATTTATAAGAAAGGTGATTCTTCGATTTCGGTAGTTCAGTTAAAGAATCTGGGGATTCAACTTCAGCGTACATCCGGAGACGAATTTAATTATGTGTCTTCTTCCGCCGTGACTCCTGTACGTGAGGATTATACCATGATAACGGGTAAACGTCGCCATTGCACGAACGAGGGAAACCAGCAGATATTTCATTTCAAGAACGCCCAGAATGTATCGCTGGATTTGGAACTTCGGGTGTATGATGACGGTGTCGCTTTTCGTTATGTGTTTCCTCAGCCGACAAAAGAGATATGTGTGACCGATGAAAATACAGCTTTTGTCTTTCAGGAAGGAATTACCCGATGGACACAGAAACTGAATCAAGCCTATGAAGACTTCTATTTGAAAAATAAAGGTCGTATGCAAGGATATACTACAGGACAATGGGGATTCCCGGCATTGTTTGAAGTGGCAGATTCTGTTTTTACCCTTATCTCAGAAGCGAATGTCGCGAAAGGTAACTGTGGTTCCTGGTTGAACAATGCCTCCAGTGCATCGAGCTACAAAGTAGAGATGGCAGAGCCGACCAAAGCTTCCGGTAGATGGTGCTCGCCTTGGCGCGTGGCCATTATCGGTTCTCTGGCCGATGTGGTAGAGTCCACTTTAGTGACAGACGTCAGTGAGCCTTGTCGGCTGAGCGATGTTTCCTGGATTAAGCCGGGAGTCGTTTCCTGGATTTACTGGGCTTATAATCACGGTTCAAGAGATTATCAGCTGATAAAGAAGTATATTGATTTTGCGGCAGATTTTCATCTTCCTTACATGTTGATTGATGCGGAATGGGACGAAATGGGGAACGGCGGCGATGTGGAAGATGCCTTGGCTTATGCAAAACAGAAGAAAGTTGCTCCTTTGTTGTGGTATAACTCCTCCACCGCGTGGTGTGCGTTTGGTCCTTTGTATCGTCTGAACAAACCGGAGACACGTCAGAAAGAATTTGCCTGGCTTGAGTCCATGGGTGTGAAAGGAATAAAAGTAGATTTCTTCAGCCAGGACAGTATATCTACGATGAATTATTTTGTGGACATTCTGGAGGATGCGGCTAAATATCATTTGATGGTAAACTTTCATGGAGCTCCTATTCCGCGAGGCTGGCAGCGCACTTATCCTCACATGATGTCAGTAGAAGGAGTATATGGAGCTGAATGGTATAATAATAAGGAGACATTGACCGACAGTGCGGCATGGCATAACTGTACATTGCCTTTTACGCGTAATGTAGTGGGTCCGATGGACTATACTCCTTGTACTTTTACGGATTCTCAGCATCCACATATCACTTCGAACGGGCATGAACTGGCTCTGCTGGTTGCGTTTGAATCTGCCTTGCAGCATTTGGCCGACCGCCCCGAAGGATACCATGCCCAACCAGCTGAAGTACGCTCATTTATCTCTTCACTTCCCACCGTTTGGGACGATACGAAATTGCTAAACGGTTATCCTTCCAGCTATGTAGTGCTTGCCCGGAAAAGTGGTGATTGCTGGTATATTGCCGGCCTGAACGGAACAAACAAGAAGAAATCGCTTGCTGTAGATTTAAATTTTATTCAGGAACCCGTCAAAGAAATCACTTTGTATGCCGATGGAAAAGAACGTAATCAGTTTGATATACAGATGCTCTCTGGCTTGAAGAAATCTGTACATGAGGTAGACTGTCTGCCACGCGGAGGATTTGTGATGAAGGTTCAAATGAAAAACTAGTCTATTATTAGATGATTTATTGTGAAGAATGCCTGTACGCTATGGAAATAACGTCAGGCATTCTTTTATGTTTTCTTGCCGGGGACTATATGTTTTAAGTTCCGGAAATGTAGGTTTCCCGGATGTGAACCGTATGGCTTATGGGAGAGAAACGTAGAAAGTTCTTTGAAAGTATGGGTTTATCATCTGGCAGTTATATAAAAGTCTTTTCGGAAAACGTGATTATAATGACTAGCGTGAGTATAACCAGCGATATTCTTGGGGAGTCATACTGGTAATTTTTTTGAAGAGTCGGTTGAAGTATGAATAATCCTCAAATGCCAGTCGAAATGCAATTTCTTTTACAGCGAGTTCTTCTGTAAGTAAAAGCAACTGAACTTTTTCTATCTTTTTTTGATTGACATATTGTAACGGAGTAGTACCCATTCCTTTTTTGAAAAGCCGGATAAAGTGGTCTTTGGAAAGGCAAGATAATTCCGCAAGTTTTTCTAATTCAATTTCTTCTGAGATGTGTTTGTGAATATACCGTACTGCTTTGGCAATGCGGTTGTCTTCCATTTCATTTCTGGGTTGGGCATATTTAAAAAAATGTGATAATAGCTGTAATACAATCCCTCGTGATTCTACTTTGTCGCAAAAGGCTCTCTGTCTGTTTTTAAGTAAATTTCTCATCAATGTGGGATTGTTATCATAGGTTGTCGGATCTGATTTTTGCAGACTCATGTGTGGATTGATTTCACATAAGCGTTGGAATAGAGATAAATCAAGTGGACTAGCCTTTATTTCTAACGGGAATTCCCATTGTTCCAGCCAGTCATCTTCTGAGTAGTGATCCTCATAAATATGTAGGTAGTAGTGCTCAAAATGTGAATTGCAGATATTGGTGTGTACTGTAAATGAAGGGATAAAATACATATGGTGGGGATATAAAGTGTGTATTCCATCGGGTAATTCTATTTGGGCTGTCCCTTCTGTGATGTAATATAAACGTGTAAATGGGCTGTTTACATTTTTCCAGTTCCAGTCGGCATTATGGATGGCAAGTCCTACATTCAGGACGAGTGGATGCATTTGTTCTACTTGCAGGTTCATAGGTAATTCTTTTTCGCTTTAAAATTACATGATTATTTTTTTCTTTTTCGATAATCCCTTCCAATAATCGATATTTGTCAATAAAAATCGATATTATCATATTGAGTATTGTTAAGTTCCCTTGTTTTGTCGATATCTGCATATAACCTCCCAGTTTAATCCTATTCCTCATTTGAACTTCTCCGTACATTTGTTTTCGTAAAAACATTATCTGAATAATACTTATGAAAGCAAAATTAATATTAGCCTCTTTATTTTTATCCATGGCCGGATTGTCGGCACAGACTTATCAGGTACCGGTATCGGAACAGGATGAACCGATGATGAAAGGAAAGTTCGAACCCACATGGAGTTCGTTGGAAAACTATCAGGTGCCGGAATGGTTCCGTAACGTGAAATTTGGTATATGGGCTCACTGGGGGCCACAGTGTGTGGAAGGTTCAGGCGACTGGATGGCTCGTTCCATGTACATGGAGGGTACTCGTGAATATGAATATCATGTAAAACACTACGGACACCCGTCGGAAGTGGGCTTTAAGGATATTATTCCCTTGTGGAAGGCGGAAAACTGGGACCCGGACAGGCTGGTAGCCTTTTATAAGAAAATAGGTGCCCAGTACTTTTTTGCTTTGGGTAATCATCATGACAACATGGACTTGTGGGACAGCAAGTATCAGCCGTGGAATTCAGTGAATATGGGGCCGGAGAAAGATATTCTGGCTGGATGGGAAAAAGCCGCAAGAAAATACGGATTGTATTTTGGAGTCAGCCTGCATGCCGACCATGCGTGGAGCTGGTATGAGCCTTCTCAGCGTCATGATACGAAAGGTCCGAAGAAAGGAATTCCATACGATGGGAAACTGACCAAAGCAGATGGAAAAGGAAAATGGTGGGAAGGATACGATCCGCAAGACTTGTATGCCCAGAACCATCCATTGAGTGAGAACAGCTGGGATAACGGAATGATTCATCGCCAGTGGGCTTGGGGCAATGGAGTTTGTGTGCCGAGCCAAGAATTCTGTACGAACTTTTATAACCGTACACTTGATGTAATCAATCGCTATAACCCTGATTTGCTATATTTTGATGTGACAGTAGCTCCTTTCTATCCGGTAAGCGATGCGGGGCTGAAGATCGCTGCTCATTTTTATAACCACAATATGGCTACCCACAAGGGGAAACTGGAAGCGGTGATGTTTGGTAAGATTCTCGATGAGAACCAGCGAAAAGCACTGGTGTGGGATGTAGAACGTGGTGCTCCCAATAAAATTATCGATCAGCCGTGGCAGTCATGCTCCTGCATTGGCGGATGGCATTACAATACGTCTATTTACGAGAAAAACGAATATAAATCAGCGGCATACGTAGCTAAACTGTTGGTAGACATTGTGAGTAAGAACGGAAATCTGTTGCTGAGCGTACCTCTGCGTGCAGATGGAACTTTCGATGAAAAAGAAGAGAAAATTCTGAATGAATTTGGGGCGTGGATGAATATTAACAAGGAAGCTATTTATGATACTCGTCCGTGGGTAGTGTTCGGGGAAGGTCCGATTGCGGAAGAAGATATTCCACTCAATGCCCAGGGATTCAATGAAGGTTCTTACAGTCAGGCCGGAGCAAAGGAAATCCGTTTCACACAGACTCCGAAGTATTTGTACGCTACTGTGCTAGCATGGCCGGCAGATGGAAAGGTGAACATCAAGTCACTGGCTGCAGACAGTAAACTTTATGAAGGAAAGATTCGTAAGGTAGAATTATTGGGATACGGAAAGGTGGACTTTGTCCGTACTGCCGGAGGCTTGTCGGTTACACTTCCTGCGCAGCCGTTGAATCAGATTGCTCCCGTATTGCGAATCGCGAAATAATAAAATGTGGTAAAATGAAAGGATATAGAGTAAAAGAGTATGGTATGCCCGTCAAGCGGTATTGCCAGGCATTGGATTTGAAAAACAACCCGGAACTGATAGCGGAATACCGGAAAATACATAGTCGCGAAGAAGCTTGGTCGGAAATTCGGGCAGGAATCCGTTCAGTGGGGATACTGGAAATGGAAATCTATATCGTAGGCTGCAAGCTGTTCATGATTGTGGAAACACCGCTTGATTTTGACTGGGATAGCGCGATGAAACGCCTGGCACAGTTGCCCAGACAGGCAGAGTGGGAAGATTATGTGGCACGTTTTCAGGAATGCGTGCCGGGAAGCAGTTCTGCCAAGAAATGGCAGCTGATGGAGCGTATGTTTTATTTATATGAATCTTAAAAAGTTATCACTATGGAATACCATGAAATAGGAAAAACGGGGATGAAGGTATCCTCTTTGAGTTTCGGAGCTTCTTCTTTGGGGGGAGTCTTCCATGACATTAAAGAAAAAGAAGGATTGGAAGCGGTGTTTACCGCCATTGATTTGGGAATGAATTTTATCGATGTGTCTCCTTATTACGGACATTATAAGGCTGAAACGGTATTAGGAAAGGCCCTGAAGGAGATTCCTCGCGACAAGTATTATCTCTCTACGAAGGTAGGACGTTATGGAAAAGACGGGATAAATACCTGGGATTATTCCGGGAAGCGGGCTACGGAGAGCGTGTACGAAAGTATGGATCGCTTGCATGTGGACTATATCGACCTGATTAATGTGCACGACATTGAGTTTGCCGATTTGAATCAGGTGGTTAATGAGACTTTACCGGCTTTGGTGGAGTTAAGAGAGAAAGGGGTAGTAGGTCATGTGGGTATCACCGACTTGCAACTGGAGAATTTGAAATGGGTGATTGACCATTCGCCGGCAGGAACGGTAGAGTCGGTGCTGAACTTCTGTCATTATTGCTTGTGCGATGACAAGCTGGTCGATTTTCTGGACTATTTTGAATCGAAAGGTATTGGGGTGATCAGTGCCTCTCCATTGTCTATGGGATTGCTGACCGAAAGAGGTGTACCGTCATGGCATCCGGCTCCTCAGCCGTTGGTAGAGGCTTGCCGAAAAGCTATGGAGCATTGCAAGAGTAAGAATTATCCGATAGAAAAACTGGCCATGCAGTATGCTGTGAGCAATCCGCGCATTGCTACGACATTGTTCAGTACGGCCAATCCGCAGAATGTGAAGAAGAATGTGGCTTACATAGAGGAACCGATGGATGAAACGCTGGTACAGGAGGTGCGTGAAATTATTGGCGACCAGTTTCGTGTAAGTTGGGCTAATTCTTAAAGGAGGAATTTGTATATGGGGTTTATAATAATCGATGCACATTCTCATTTGTGGTTAAAGCAGGATGCGGTGGTTGAAGGACTGCCTATCCGCACTTTGGAGAATGGAAGGTCATTGTTCATGGGGGAAGTGAGACAGATGCTTCCCCCGTTCATGACCGATGGAGTAAACAGTGCCGAAGTGTTCTTATCTAACATGGACTATGCGCAGGTGTCTGCGGCCGTGGTGACGCAAGAGTTTATCGACGGGTTTCAAAATGACTATTTAGCCGAGGTTACAGTCCGTTATCCCGATCGTTTCTTTGTATGCGGAATGTGTGAGTTCCGTAACCGGGCTATCTGGATCAGGCGCGTCAGCTTATTGCACAGGGATTCAGGGGGATTAAGATTCCTGCACAGCGTTTGTTGCTCAAAGAGGGGCGTGTAAGATTAAACTGTGAGGAAATGATGCAGATGTTCCACCTGATGGAGCAGAACAGGGTGCTGCTTTCCATTGATATGGCTGACGGAGATACACAGGTGGGTGAACTGGAGGAGGTAATTCAGGAGTGCCCGAAATTGAAGGTGGCCATCGGACATTTCGGTATGGTAACCCGTCCTCAGTGGAAGGAACAGATCAGGTTGGCTCGTCATCCTCATGTACGTATTGAATCGGGAGGGATTACCTGGTTGTTCAATGACGAGTTTTATCCGTTTAAGGGGGCGGTAAGAGCTATCCGTGAGGCTGCTGAGCTGGTCGGCTTTGAGAAACTGATGTGGGGGTCGGATTATCCGCGTACCATTACGGCCATTACTTACCGTATGTCGTACGACTTTGTGAGCAAATCCGATGAATTGACAGAAAGAGAGAAAGCACTCTTCTTGGGAGAAAATGCCCGCAGTTTCTATGGTTTCCATAATCTGCCGGAGCTTCCTTACATTAAGAATATGTCGGAATAAACAAATGGGGAAATGATGAAAAACAATAATAGCTATAAATTACCGCTTGCACTGGTTTTCAGCCTGTTCTTTTTGTGGGCTATTAGCAGTAACCTGTTGCCTACCATGATTCGGCAGTTGATGAAGACCTGCGAGCTGAATACCTTTGAAGCGTCTTTTACGGAAACTGCTTACTGGCTGGCGTATTTTATTTTCCCGATTCCGATAGCCATGTTCATGAAGCGGTATAGCTATAAAGCTGGTATCATCTTTGGCTTGGTGTTGGCGGCAGCAGGTGGTCTGTTATTCTTTCCGGCTGCCATGCTGAAAGAATATTGGGCTTATCTGTGCATCTTCTTTGTTATCGCTACCGGGATGTGTTTCTTGGAAACAGCAGCCAATCCGTACGTAACGGCTTTAGGTGATGCAGCTACAGCTCCTCAACGTTTGAATCTGGCGCAGTCATTTAATGGGTTGGGAGCTTTTATTGCAGCCATGTTTCTGAGTAAACTGATATTGAGTGGCACACACTATACGCGTGAAACGATTCCGGCGGATTATCCGGGCGGATGGGAAGCCTATATCCAGTTTGAGACGGATGCTATGAAAACTCCTTATCTGGCATTGGCGGTATTGCTGCTGGTCATTGCGGAAATCTTTATTTTCTCCAGGTTGCCTAAGATTGGAGATGAAGGGCAGCGGGGCACTTCTAAGGAAAAACTGATTGATTTCAGTGTATGGAAGCGGTCGCATCTGCGGTGGGGCGTCATTGCACAGTTTTTTTATAATGGCGGACAGACAGCTATCAACAGTCTGTTTTTAGTCTATTGCTGTTCGTATGCCGGTATTTCGGAGTCGGAAGCTACTACCTATTTCGGCTTGTATATGCTGACCTTCCTGCTTGGACGATGGATTGGTACCGGACTGATGATTCGTTTCCGTCCGCAAGATATGTTGCTGGTCTATGCATTGGTGAATATCCTGCTTTGTGCCATAGTTGCTGTGTGTGGGGGCTGGATTGGTCTGTATGCCATGTTGGGCATCTCGTTCTTCATGTCCATCATGTATCCTACCCAGTTCTCGTTGGCATTGAAAGATTTGGGCAGTCAGACGAAAAGTGGTTCTGCTTTTCTGGTGATGTCAATAGTGGGTAATGCTTGCCTGCCCCAGTTTACGGCTTATCTGATGCACGTTAATGAACAGATGTATCATCTGGCGTATGTGGTTCCGATGGTTTGTTTCTTGTTCTGTGCTTATTACGGGTGGAGGGGATACAAAGTGTTGGATTGAGATTGTACATCTGAAAATAAAAATAATAAGAAAATGAAAGCGGTTCAAATTGCAGCTCCCCAGAAGATGGCGGTCGTAGAGATTGAGAAGCCTGAACTGAAGGCTGGGGAAATATTGGTAAAGATTGAATATGTAGGTTTCTGTGGTTCTGACCTGAATACTTATCTGGGGCGGAACCCGATGGTGAAAA
>ULZZ01004666.1_pt1 | contig 10378 bp, 10 predicted proteins | sample 1963581 | NCBI WGS metagenome assembly ULZZ01 (sample SAMEA4835903, study PRJEB28245) | human gut metagenome | biome: gut microbiome; material: fecal sample | place: Denmark | collected 2008 | reverse complement strand
GAATCGCCAGGGAAAGTCTTTGCCATAAGTGGCGTAGTCTATGTTTTTCCTTTTTGTCGCTTCAATGGGCCAGGGGCCGTCTTCTCTGCTTTCCACGTAAAGGGTGTCGCCGGTGAGGTCCATGCCGTAGAAGGTCATATCGATGCCCATGGCCTGGGTGAGGCGGCCGGGGCCGGAGGTAAGGAGCTTTTCCTTAGTCTGGTTTCTTCTTTTTTCATGAGGTCCAGGCCTTCCAGGGGTTCCAGAGCACGGATAAGAACGGAGCCGGACTCACCGGCATGGCCGCAGACGAAGTTGAGGCAGGTATACATGCCGTAGATGAGGTATACGTAGGCATGGCCCCCTTCGCCGAAGATGATTCTTGTCCTGGGTGTGAGGCCTTTGAATACATGGGCCCCGTCGTCTTTGTGTCCCTTATAGTTTTCCCCATAGGCTTCACATTCCACAATACGACCGGCGGTGACGCCTTCTGGAGAGCGTCGGACAATGACGGCGCCTATCAGTTTTTGGGCTGTAGTGACAGCGTCACCAAGAAAGTCTTCTCTTTCCCATTTCATTTCACGTCTACCTGCATGCCCATGTCCAGACTCTTGGGCGGATCCGTAATGACCCGGTCTCCTTCTGCCAGGCCGTCCATGACGAGGACATAGCCGCCGGTGTCGCTGGCAATGGAAACGGATTTCATATCTACCAGGTTGTCATCATTGACGACAGCCACGGTGCTGTCACCGATAATAGCAGACTTGGGAATCATGTAGCAGGAAACGTTCTGGCCGCTTTCGATACGGATGCTGTATTCATTGCCAATGGTAATCTCATCGTCGGGATTATCTACCTGCACTTTATAGGTAGTCAGTTTATCGCCGTTTTCGTTAGGCTGCTTTTTCAGTTCACCGTACCACACTTCTGAGCCGTCGCTCATGGTGACGGTAAGGGTTTTATCATCTTTTGCTTTATCCATCACGTTATCCAGTTTGGCCGGTATCTGCACGGAAGCAGTGACCGGAGAATCCTGGCGGATAACGAGAGCCGGTTTTCCTGCCATGGCCAGATGGGTGTCGCCGATGTATACCTGGGAAATGACGCCGCTGATGGGGGCACGGACGGTACAGTTCGCAATGGTTTTCTCCAGTGTCTGCAGAGAGGCCACCAGCTGGGCCGGTGCCTCTGCCGGTGCCGGTGCTGCAGCCGGTGCTGCCTGAAGGTTGCCGCCTTTTCTGCCTTTAATCCGTTCATATTCCGCCCTGGTGATGATGCCCTGTTTGAGCAGGGATGCTTCCAGACTGTCATCTACGGCAGGAGCGCTGTAGCTGTAGGAGGGAGCAGGCGCTGCTGCCTGAGAGGCGGCAGCAATCTGGCTTCGAAGTGACGCCGCCTGGGACTCATACTGGGAGGAGTCGATTTTAAAGAGCTCGTCCCCTGCATTGACAATAGTGCCTACGTCGGGAGGGTTGGAAATCAGATTCCCTGAGACCTGGGGAATCACGGGAGCCGTATGAAGGGCTTCCGGTGCCGCCTTTGTCTCCAGTGTAAAAGGTTCCCTGCTTGGTTCTGCTTTCATTACATGTACTGTGGGGCGGCTTCCGCAGCCTGCCAGGAGCAGGGCTGCAGAGACACAAAAGGCTGCCGCACAGGCCATCCATTTATTCATTATCATGCCTTCTTTTCTTTCATCATATCGTCAGCTATGAGCCCTGCCAGTTTTTCCAGGGTATCATCGTCGGCAGGAGCGGAGGAAATATGGACCGGTTCTCCCAGCACAGTGCATTTCTTCCAGGTCTGTACTTTTTCCATCATCAGTTTACCGCTTACGTTCGGCGCCCAGCTGCTATTGCCCACGATGGCAATAGTGCGGTTCTGCACGTCCATTTCATGGCAGAGGTCCAGAAATGCATTCATCACCGGGTTCAGGCCCATGTTCATTGTCACCGCTGCCAGCACCATATGGCTCCGGCGGAGAACCTCCGGAAAAGCTTCGGTGATAGAGGAGCTGCAGAGGTCCACCAGCTTCATGTTTTTGATGCCTTTGCCAGCCAGCTTCCCTGCCAGGATCTGGGCAGCCATGGCTGTATTTCCATAGGGAGAAGCAAAGAAGATGGAAACGGACTGTTCTTCCGGCTCCCAGGATGCCCATTTCCTGTAAAGGGCGGTGAGTCCTGCTATATCTTCCTTCCTGCGGAAAACGGGGCCGTGGAGGGAGCAGAGATACTTTATATCAAGTTTCTCTACCTTTTTCAGAGCCATCTGTACCTGCATACCGTAACGGGCCACAATATTGGCATAATATTTTCTGAAGCTCGGGAGATATTCCTCTTCATAATCCACATCGTCGGCAAAAACAGAGCCGTTCAGCACGCCGAAAGTGCCGAAGGCATCAGCAGAGAAGAGCACCTTTTCCGTTTCTTCATAGGTAAAGGTCACCTCCGGCCAATGCACCATGGGCGCCTTCAGGAAACGGAGCCGGTGGGTACCCAGGGAAATTTCCAGCTTTTCGTCAGAGGAAAGGAAGCGGTCCTTCAGGGACACGTGAAAATACTGGCCAATCATCTTCTGGGCCTGAGGCGTGGCAATGATTTTCGCTTCGGGATAGGCCCTGGCCAGGGCCAAAAAGGAACCGCTGTGGTCCGGCTCCATATGGTTGATGACGATATAGTCCAGCTGCCTGCCATGGAGAAGATGGGATACATTGTCCATAAAAACATCACGAATCACTGAATCTACCGTATCCAGTACCGCCGTTTTTTCATCATCAATAAAATAGCTGTTATAAGAAATCCCCCGGGAAATGGGAATGAGATTCTCAAACCGGGTAGAAACGAAATCATTGCCGCCAATCCAGTAGATATGGTCTGTTACCTTTTGTTCGTTATGCATGGTGAGCCCCTTATGAAAGCCTACAAATACAGATTTTTTCGCTTTTTAAGTATACCACGAATGAGAGGTATATGCACTGTATCCGGAAGGGTTCTTCTATTTGTCAGGGCCATGAGTTTTGTCCTGTTTCACGGTCTGTGACAATTTTCCTAAGACTTTGCAAAGCTTCCCCTCATCAGAGTAGAATCCATGCGTATCATTTCTCTTTCCCATCTATTCCTGCTTCAGAAATTCTTCTTTTTCTTTCAGAAATGTTTCCACACAGTCAGCGAAGGAAAGACCATTTTCCTCCGCCAGTACAGCCAGCCACCATACACATTCTCCTATTTTGGAGGGAAGCATGGATTCTTCGCTGCTGGGCCAGCGGCCTTCTTTGGCCATAACAAGGCGTCCGGTGAGCGCGGCATCTGTGAGAAAGGCCAGTACATCTTCTTCCAAGATCCATTCTTTCCCGTGGATTTCCTTTTCCAGGGCATGATATATCTTTCGTATGTCCATAGATTTTTCTGCTGTTTCCTGTAATGTCATTTTCTCATCCTCTTTTCATTGTTTTTATTCCACAAAAAGCAGAAAAGCCTCCGACTAAAGAGGGAGGTTTTTCTTATCCTTTTATTATCTACTTTTATGGCGCAAATGCAATCCCCGGAACTGAATGGAAACCTTTGATGAATTTTATACATCTATCCCGGGTTTCTAAGGCAAAGGTCAGAGAAAAACATTTTCCCGGAGCATACAGGAGAACAACTGCATCCCCTATGATGGCATTATATGAACCTGCCGGTCAAACTGTCTGTATTCTGCCGGATTTCCTCAGGCGTACCCCAGGCAACGATCCGGCCGCCTTCCTTTCCTCCTCCCGGTCCCATATCCACAATATAATCCGCATTCCTTATGACATCGAGATCATGTTCGATAACAACCAGTGTTGCCCCATGATCAATGAGGGTCTGGAAAACATGGAGAAGCGTCCTCACATCCTGCGGATGCAGCCCGATGGTAGGTTCATCGAAGACGAATACGGAATCACTCTGCCCTTTTCCCATTTCACTGGCCAGTTTCAGCCGCTGTGCCTCGCCGCCGGAGAGTCCCGGCGTTTCCTCCCCCAGTGTGAGGTATCCAAGTCCAAGGTCATGCAGCACCTGCAGGCGCTGCTGCAGGAGTTTAAGTCCCCCCAGGGCGTTGAGCACCTGATCCACACTCATATTCATAAGTTCCGGCAGGCTGTATTCCTTTCCATCTTTGGCCTTGCGGTGAATGTCATAGGCTTCCTTTCTGTACCGGGATCCCCGGCAGTCGGGGCAGGAAATCTGACCGCCCGGCAGAAACTGGACATCCAGTGAAATCTCGCCTGTACCGTCACAGGTAGGGCAGCGGAGTTTCCCTGTGTTGTATGAAAAATCTCCTGCCTTATAGTGATGTTCCCGGGCATCTGCCGTTCGGGCATATACTTTTCTGAGCCCGTCATGTACATTGGCATAAGTGGCTACCGTGGAACGTACATTGATACCAATGGGCGTGGCATCGATGAGCTTGACCTGGGTAATGCCGTCTGCCTCTACCTTCTTCACATGGGAAGGCAGCTTCTGTCCGCTGATTTCAGCCCTCAGGGCGGGAATCAGACTTTCCAGGACCATGGTCGTTTTTCCGGATCCGGAGACCCCTGTCACCACAGTCAGACGCCCCATCGGTATCCGCACGTCCAGAGGATGCACCGTATGGATGGCCCCAGTCTCCAGATGAATCGCGCCCTTGTCAAACAGGGCCTCTCTCTCTGTGACGGGTCGGATTCTTGATTCATAGTGATCGGACAGGTAGGGGCCTATGACAGATTTCGGATTCTTCGAAATATCTTCCACTGTTCCCTGGGAAATAATCGTTCCGCCTTCCGCACCGGCACCCTTCCCCATCTCTATCATCCAGTCAGCATGCTTCAACACCTGCGTATCATGATCCACAAGGATGACAGAGTTTCCATCGGATTGCAAATCATCCATCACTCCGGTTAGCCCCTGAAGATTATAAGGATGCAGTCCAATGGATGGCTCATCAAGAACGTAGAGCACGCCGGTCGTACGGTTTCTCACTGCCCTTGCCAGCTGTACGCGCTGCCTCTCGCCGGTAGAAAGCGTAGAAGCCGCCCGGTCCAGCGAAAGATACCCCAGTCCCAGGTCCATGAGCCGCTTTGAAACATCCATAAATGATTCGCATATATTTTCCGCCATGGGACGCATCTCTTCCGGAAGCGAGGAAGGAACTCCCTGTACCCAGGGGATCAGTTCCGAAAGGGTCATGGCCGATGCCTGATCCAGCCCGATTCCTCTAAGACGGGGACTCCGGGCCGCTTCCGACAGCCTGGTTCCCCCACAGTCCGGGCACCGGTCCTCTTCCAGATATTTTTCAAGCCGCTTCATTCCCTTTTCATCCTTCACTTTAGCCAGGGCATTTTTCACGGAATTCACGGCGCTGTAATAATTGAAATCCATCTCCGCCGGTTCCAGCGTATTTGGATTCACATAGTGGATATGATGCTTCTTCAGCTCCCCGTGGTAGACGATTTCTTTTTCTTCCGGTGTCAGGTCGCGAAAAGGCACGTCTGTCCTGACGCCCATGGTGCGCACGATATCCTTCATGAGCGACCACATCAGAGTTCCCCAGACAACTACAGCTCCCTCATCGATGGTCTTGGAATCATCAGGCACCAGGGCTGCCTCATTCACATTTCTAACCACCCCTGTCCCTCCGCAGGTCGGGCAGGCGCCGCTGCTGTTGAAGGCCAGTTCTTCCGCTCCCGGACCATAAAATTTTACCCCGCATACAGGGCAGGTGATTTCCTGCATGGCTGCCACAGAAAGCGAAGGAGGGCAGTAATGGCCATTGGGGCAGCAGTGACTTGCCAGCCGGGAAAACATAAGACGCAGACTGTTCAAAAGTTCAGAAAGTGTCCCAAAGGTACTGCGGATGCCCGGAACTCCCGGACGCTGGCGCAGTGCAAGAGCCGCCGGCACATATCTGATATCATCCACATCTGCCCGCTCCGCCTGTGTCATCCTCCGGCGGGTATAGGTAGACAGGGATTCCAAATACCGGCGGGACCCTTCCGCATAGAGCGCGCCAAGAGCCAGAGAGGATTTCCCCGATCCTGAAACACCGGCAATCGCTACGATTTCGTGGAGCGGGATATCCACATCAATATTTTTCAGATTGTGGACTTTAGCTCCCCGTACCTCGATATTCCTCGGCAGCCTTTGTATGCTGTGATTTTCTTTCTTCATCATATTCTCCTTCAACTCCCCGGGATGACAGCCATTCTTCAGCGTATTTTATTATACTATGCAAGGTGATTCAATCAGGCCTGCCGCCCTATCCAATGGGATGCGTTTTCGCCCATTCCCAGGTATCATTTTTTATCCTCCTATGGTTTCCAGGGCTTTCCTGACAGCGATGGGTCAACAAAAGCATACCTTTCCGGATCTTTTCCAATTTTTCTGAAATAAGCTTTAATGTCTGTCTCGTGACCGATATCATTAGGCTCATATATCTTCTCTTCACGAATCTCATCCGGAAGATACTGCTGCTTCACCCAGTGATTCGGATAATTATGGGCATACTTGTAACCAATCCCCCGACCCAGCTTTTTGGCACCTTTATAACTAGAGTCCTGCAGGTAGGAAGGAATCGGTAGATTTCCTGTCTTCCGGACAATGGCCAGAGCCTTCTCAATGCCAAGATAAGCAGAATTGGATTTGGGAGCTGAAGCGATATAGGAAGCGGCCTGTGCCAAAATGATTCTACCCTCCGGCATGCCAACGCGCTCTACGCCGATTGCCGCCGATGCTGCCACACAGATTGCCATGGGGTCGGCATTACCGACTTCTTCAGATGCAGCTACCAGCATTCTGCGTGCAATATACTTTACATCCTCGCCTGCTTCCAGCATACGGGCCAGATAATAAAGGGCCGCATCCGGATCTGAGCCACACATGGACTCAATAAAAGCAGCAATGGTATCGTAATGATTATCCCCGGTCTTATCGTAGCGGATTGCCTTCTTCTGTATACATTCCTCTGCCACCTCCAGTGTGACATGTATCTTTCCATCACTTCCCGGATCTGTTGTGAGCACAGCAAGTTCTATAGCATTCAGCGCGGCGCGGGCATCGCCATCAGCGATATCCGCCAGAAAATCTGCGGCCTCCTCCGTGATATCTGCATGGTATGGCTTGACTCCCCTTTCTGAAACGAAAGCCCTGTGAATCAGAGTCAGAATATTCTCCTTCGACAGCGGTTTCAGTTCAAAAATTCTCGATCTTGAAAGAAGCGCTCCATTCACTTCAAAATAGGGATTCTCTGTTGTTGCGCCGATCAAAATCACCGTGCCGTCTTCCACATATGGCAGCAGATAGTCCTGCTGCGCCTTATTGAACCGATGAATTTCATCAATAAAGAGAATTGTTTTTCTTCCGTAACAGCCCAGATTCTCCTTGGCTCTTGCCACAACCTCCTCCAGATCTTTCTTTCCTGCAATCGTTGCATTCACCTGATGGAAATCAGCGGATGTAGTACCAGCGATGACACGAGCCAGAGTCGTTTTCCCCACGCCCGGCGGTCCATAAAAGATAACCGAACTGATCCGGTCCGCTTTGATTGCACGGTAAAGGAGCTTATTCTTCCCTATAATATCCTCCTGACCAACCACCTCTTCCAAAGTCTTAGGACGCATCCTGGCAGCAAGGGGAGCCTCCTTTTCTTTCAGACCTTCCGCTGCATAATCGAAAAGATTCATCTACGTTGACACCACCTTCACTTATCTTCTGTCTCACAATGCGGCCCACCATTACAGGCACTGTGATACCAGTCTTCAGACGTTGACTTTACCAAGTACATTTATTATACTTGTTCCATAATAATATGCAAGTACTCAGTTTTTACTTGCTTAGTATCAGAAAGTATACCGGAGGAATGTATGCCATCAGACAATGCATCACAAAAGAATTCTGAACAGAACTATATGAGTTATGAAGAGTATTTGCAGAAAGTGAAAACAGGAATCTTAACGGATAGCGGAAACTGCCCCGTGACCCCTCTCCTTAAAATGCTGCAGGGGAAATGGAAAACCCAGGTTCTCTATGAATTCTGCATCTATGACACCGTACGGTTCGGCGTTCTGAAAAAAGATCTGACCGGTATCACGAACACCATGCTGACAAAGACACTGCGCGAACTGGAAGCCCATGGTCTGATCACCCGCAGGCAGTTTAACGAAATTCCGCCTCACGTGGAATACTCATTCTCTCCTATGGGCAGGGACCTGCTTCCGGTGTTCTATGCCATCATGTGCTGGGGATTTAAGCACGAAAAAGATCTTCCAAAGAGCTGATAAACTCTCCGGAGGATCTTTAACTTCAGAAGCTGCTCACTGAAATCAAAAATCTGAAGGAACAAAAATACTCCAAACGCTCCCGAGAAATCCTTTAATTTCTGGATGAATCAGTATCTGCCGGGAAGCCGGATCATTTCCTGCTGCATGTACAGAAGAAGCATGACCAGTTCATGGAAGAAACAGGCCATCACCCGAAGAATCAGGATACATAATTGTACACAATCGTCCCCATGAAAATAGTAAAAATCCCCGCAAATCTTGAAAAAACAAGATTTGCGGGGATTTAAGCATTTATTCCCATTCAATGGTGCTCGGCGGCTTGGAGGTGATGTCATAGATGACTCTGTTCACTCCGGACACTTCGTTGCAGATACGGCGGCTCATTTCGTCCAGCACTTCCCAGGGGAAGCGGAAATAATCAGCTGTCATGCCGTCGGAGGAAGTATCCGCGATGTAAGGAGTTTCCTGACAAAGTAATGCATAAAGTTCTTATAAAAGCAGACTGCCCGGAATGGATTCGTGCTCTCCGGCAGACCGCCTTATTTCCGGATCCCCGGCGCATAGCCCTTGTCCGCCGCTTCCACAGCCAGGCCGATTAAACTTTTATGTCCTGTCTTACGAAGCATATTGCTCACATGGAAGCTGACAGTTCGTATGCTGATGTGCAGTTCATCTGCTATTTCCTTGTAGGACAGGTTGCGGCAGACCAGGCGCAGAATATCCAGTTCCCGATCTGTCAGTGTCACCCCCTGGATGCCGAAGGTCACCTGACCCCGGACATCGGGAAAAATATGCTCCCCTGCCATAGTCTTCTCCAGGCAGTCCATAAATTCCCGGGCCGTGCTTTCTTTGTAGATAAAGCTGTCCGCTCCGGCGCTTCGGGCCATTTCCAGAAAGCTGATATCCTGAAATCCGGTCATAATGATGATTTTAGGAGGGTTCTTCCTCTCCTTCAGGCGCTTTGCCAGAATAATGCCGCTGTTCTTTCCCTCCATGCAGATATCCAGGAGAATCGCATCGGGATGAAGCTGGTCACAGACCGGCTCCACCAGCTCTGAAAAGGGCAGGGCACTCACTACCTCAATATGGCTCTGCCCTTCAAAGATTTTGACCAGTCCCTCCAGCAGGATTTTCTGGTCATCCACAATCATAAGCCGAATCATAGACATCCTCCATTTCCAGAAAGCATTGAATGAATCAGTGTTTCCTTAAAATAATCACAAAGTGCGGTGCAGTCTTATACTGAAGGTCTGTTCCCAGATTCCGGGCGCACTGTTCCATGGCCCTGAGGCCGGTTCCCCGCCGAAGAGGGCCTTTTAATCCCCTGCCATCATCGACAATCGTAAGGGCTGTCTCTCCGTCCCTGCCAAAGGTCACTGTTATGGATCCGGCCTGCCCGTGGAGAAGTGCATTGGTGAGGGCTTCCCGTATGATATGAACAAATTCTCCCGCCCGAAAGGTATCATCGGGCAGAGCCCCCTTTTGGATGACCGAGACCCCCAGTCTGCCATAAGCAGCAATGAGTGCATCCAGTTCTTCCTTCGGGTCTGCCATTCTGTCCTCTCGCAGATCTGCCATCATGTCTTCCAGGCTGGGAAGAATGGTGCTGTAATCGCTGATATTCTGATTATTCAGGAGCCGCTGCAGGATGGTAATGCGCTGCCCTAATATATCATGGATTTTATAGCGCAGATTTTCCATAGTCTTCCGTGTCTGCAGTTCCACCATGTTTCCGAGTGCATCTTTTACCGCCGCATTCCGCTCCTTCAGCACCCGGTTCTTTTCGTCCAGCTCCTGGTTCAGCCGATAGAGGTCCGTCACATCGGATGCAGTAATCTGCCAGCCGGACTCACTGCGAAAGTGGATGGGATGGCGCTGCAGGAGCCAGGCCTCTCCGGACTCCAGGATGAAGAGTATATCCGGCCCGTGGCGCTCCATGGAAAGACCCGGCCTGCCGTCACAAAGGGGCAGCAGGTGCCAGAAAATATTGCCATTGCGAACTACCGTGCCAAGAATCTTCTCCATCACCTCGTACATGGTGAAATTTACAAGCACCGGTTCCCCTTTTTCCTGACTGATGAGAAGGCCCTCATCCAGGCAGTCCACCGCCGTCTGGATGGAGCG
>ULZZ01007294.1_pt1 | contig 10416 bp, 10 predicted proteins | sample 1963581 | NCBI WGS metagenome assembly ULZZ01 (sample SAMEA4835903, study PRJEB28245) | human gut metagenome | biome: gut microbiome; material: fecal sample | place: Denmark | collected 2008 | reverse complement strand
CAAGGGGGCTTACAAATAGCGTGCCAAAATAAAGGGGAAGAACAGAAAGGCTCAAAATACAACACGCCCAGCAAGAGCAAAAGCTTCATTGCATTAGGAAATATACAAAGCTTTATGCTATTGCAGGGCGTGCGAAGTAAACTTACGAAAATTGAATCTTATGATTAAATGTCTCTTGGAAATCCCTTTGCCAAACCGCCTTCGCTTGTTTCCTTGTAAAGCGAAGGTAGGTCATGACCCGTCTGTCGCATTACTTCAACTACACGGTCGAAAGATACGGTATGATGGCCATCTGAGAAGGAAGCGTAGAGGTCTGCATCCAAAGCTCGGGCGGCAGCAAAGGCATTTCGCTCGATGCAAGGAATCTGAACCAGTCCGCAAACCGGGTCGCAGGTCATTCCGAGATGATGCTCCAATCCCATTTCGGCAGCATATTCTACCTGAGCCGGACTGCCTCCGAAAAGCTGACAGGCTGCAGCCGAAGCCATGGCGCAGGCAACACCTACCTCGCCCTGGCAACCAACATCAGCACCACTGATAGAAGCATTCTGCTTTACGATGTTACCCACCAATCCGGCTGTAGCCAAGGCTCTCAAGATGCGCTGTTCACTCATATCATGAGAAGTAAACATATGGTAGAGTACCGCTGGCAATACACCACAGGCGCCACAGGTAGGAGCTGTAACGATGGTTCCACCCGAAGCATTCTCTTCGCTCACAGCCAGCGCATAAGCATAAACCAAGCCGCGGCTCTGCAGGGAAGCACGGTAACCCTTCGCCTTTATATAATAGGTGGCAGCCTTACGCTGTAGCTTCAGCGGACCAGGCAAAACACCTTCATGGTCCAAACCATTTCTGATGCTCTGCTTCATCGTTTGCCAAACCATGTCGAGATAATCCCAGATATCATCCGATTCGCATTTCTCAACATACTCCCAGAATGAGCGTCCGTTATCATAGCACCATTGCTTGATGTCGGCGAGCTTGTTCAGATCATAAACATCCTTGGCGCCCAGTTCTTCGTTGCCGGCAGTACCATCTGATATGGCTCCACCACCAATACTGTAAACGGTCCATTCATCAATAATATCGCCGTTCAGATCCTTGCCCACAAATTTCATTCCATTGGGATGATAAGGCAGGAAAGTTTGTGGCTGCCAGATAATATTCACTGTTTTATGAGGTCTGAGCACTTCTTCTATTGCCACATCAGTCATGTGTCCCTTACCTGTAGCAGCCAGACTTCCATAGAGGGTTACTTCATAATAAGAAGCGTTAGGGCAACGCTCCAGAAAAAGTTTGGCAGCACGCTGAGGCCCCATCGTATGACTGCTCGATGGTCCCTTACCTATTCTATATAATTCCTTTAATGACTTCATTTTTCTCGTATTTAAAATTTTTACTTATCGATTTTTCCCTTTTAATGGGCTCAGTTACTTATTTCTTCAGTTTACCATCCGAAAGTTACTTCATCTGCTTGGCTTTCAGGATGATGACATCCGTGAGAGGTCTGTCGTTGTTCGCCTTATCGGTAGCCACATTCTGAATCTTATCAACCACATCCATGCCTTCAAGCACCTCTCCGAATACAGTGTAGCCGTTGTCAAGGTGAGGAACACCACCATGCTTGATGTAGCCCTTCTGCAACTGTTCTGAAGGAATGGCGTAATACTTGCCGTCCCGTTTCAGTTTTTCTACATAATATTCCATCTGCCGTGGAGAAAAATTTCTGCCCCAGGCGATGTAGAAATCAGTAGGCGCCGAAGCTTTGGTCGGATTTTCATCATCTCCTTCTCGAGCAGCACAGAGCTGTCCGCGCTTATGATAATATTTAGGATAGATGATTTCTGCCGGAACCGTATAGTTTACATCAAACTTCTGCGGCTTTTCCATGTTCACCTTTCTGCATGAATAATCGCCACCCTGAATCATGAAATTCTTGATGACACGCTGAAAGATGCAACCGTCATAATAGCCCGAATTGACAAGTTTCAGGAAATTATCCCGATGCTTGGGAGTATCGTTGTAGAGAGCCACGAGAATGTTGCCCATCGTAGTTTCCAGCAATACCTGAGGGCAGGTTGGATCGTGCGGTGTTTCCCAGTCGAGCAGAGAATCGGGCTTAGACGCCACAACTTTTCCGGCTGGTTCTGATGTGTTCTGATTGCCTTCACTCTGAGCGAATGTCGTAACAGGCACCGTAAGAAGAGCGAGTGTCAATAATCTGATGATCTTCTTCATATTTTTGTATAATTTTACATCTATTTATGTTATCGGATGCAAAGATAATGATTTTATTCTAAAAAATTGATTTTTTATGCGGGAAAAGTTCCTTTGTTTCATACATTCTTCATATCTTTGCAGCAGAAGACAGAAAATGCAATCAATTATGAAGAAAAAAATATATATTATCATCGCTTTTTGCACTTTCCTCACTACAGAAACTAGTGCACAGCAACAGGTAAGCTTCGGACCATTGCACAGTCCGGACAGTCCGCGCGAAGAATGGTTGCTGCCTGGCGATACGGTTTACCAGGCAGGAAAACCTATGATTTATCAGGGAAAACCGGTGAAGAATGCATATATGACTCCTGCCCGACTATCAGATAAGAAAGAAACTCTCGGCAAAAACGGATTGCTGGGTGATGCTTCGCTAGACAGCACCTATTATAATAATCCCATCTCCAACCTTACCAACAGCTTGAATTATCCGTTGGGCTATGGCTGGGGGCTGCACAAGGGATTGAATCTCTCGGTAGATCTTTCTGCCTTTGCCACATTCGGCAAGAATGTGCCTCACAGAGGTGGTTTCACTCAGACCATCGATGCAACCTACCTAACGCCACTCACCAAAGACAACAAACTTTGGTTGGCTCTGGGCACTTATATCAACAACGTAAACTTTGGTGGAGACAGTTATCATGATGGTGGTGTCTACGGCATTCTGGGCTACCAGTTTAATGAGCATTGGGAGGCTTACGTTTACGGTCAGCTTAGTGTAGCCAACAATTACAATTCTCTCTACAGGCGTTATGGCGGTTATGGCTATGGTCCATACGGCTATTCGCCTTGGGGCTACGGAATGTATCCTTGGGGAATGGGAAGAGGAATCATGCCGGGTGGCTACGGAATGGGAGTACCTGGCGCCAACGTTTTAGGAGCCGGCTTAAGATACACTAATTCCAAAAAGACTTTCTCTATCGGCTTAAACGTAGAAGGAGTATGGTATGATAATAAGACGCCGTCCTATTTCAAGCAATACGACTATCCTGTGCCAAAAGCGCCTGAAAAGGATTAAGAAAAAGATAAAGCATAAAAAGAAAGAGGTTCACTTTTCAATATAATCATATTGAAGTGAACCTCTAAGTTTATTCTGAAAAAAATCAGTTTACATAGCATCATCTCTCTCCATGAGATTATACCTATGAGTTTAGATTCTATTCAGCGAGAATCTGGACTATTCTTTCTGCTGAGCGACCATCCCATCTGTCAGGAATGCCCGCTTTCTTCCATTCACCCTTCAGAAGTTTCTGCATAGATTGCTTCAGTAACTCCGGATCTTCAGCAACCAGTTCGTTTGTACCCACCTTTACAGTTTCAATATGCTCAGTATAGCTGTTGAGCGTAATGCAAGGAACCCCATTGAAGGTAGCTTCTTCAGCCACATTACCCGAATCGGTAATCACACCTTTGGCGTGAGCTGTAAGATAAGCAAACGACAGATAATCGAGCGGCTGAACCACCTGGATTCCACTCTGATGATTACTCTCTTCCTGATAAGCCTTGAATGCGAGCACGAAGCCCAAGGCTTTACCTCGAAGCGGAGCAATCACCTTCACTCCAGCCTGGCGCGCCTCTTCATCTATGACAGAAATGAGCGATTTCATCTCATCAATGTTATTGACGATGGCCTTGCGGTTCAAGGTCAGAACCATATATTCACCTTCTTTCAGATGAAACTCGTCCATGACTTCAGGACGCTGCATTTTAGACTGAAGGAAGCGGATGTTGTCGATAAGCACATTTCCTACCATGTAAACCTTAGACAATTCTGCACCTTCCTTGTTGGCGATGCTGTTGTTTGAAATGCCAGCGGTAAAGAGAATATCTGACAAGCCATCAATCACCAGACGGTTGATTTCCTTTGGCATGGTAATGTCAAAACTGCGGGTTCCGGCTGCTATATGAGCAAGCTGCACCCCCTGCTTCTTGGTAACAATAGCCACAGCCATGGTTGAAGCCAGATCATCAACCACAATGACAACATCTGTAGCATTCTGCTGCAGATAGCGCTCAAACTGACCCATCACCTGTCCGGTAAGTTCGTTCATGTTTGGACAGTCTACGCCGAGATAAGCATCCGGTTTCTGAATGCCTAAGTCATCGAAAAGAGAAGATTCCAAAGTCGGATCATCCTCTTTTCCTGTGTAAACCAACTGATAGCTGATTTCGTTACCAGCTTCCTGAGCATTACGAATTGCTCTAATTACGGGCGCAACCTTGATAAAGTTAGGTCTTGCGCCTGCAACGATACAGATTTTCTTCATTTTTATCCTGTTTTATATTTTTACTTACTGAAGTTACAGTTTACTGATGTCTGAGTGCTTTATTTCTTGAGCCTAAAGGCATTATCCATTGACTCAGAGGTCTTTATCCCTTGAAAAGGTCTTTGATTCCTCCTATAGAGCCCAAGAGATTGGTTGCCTCGTATGGCAGATAAACCACCTTATTATCCTTACCCTGAGCCACTTCCTGCATCATGCTGATGTATTTCTGGGCCAGAAGATAGTTGGCAGGATTCGTACTCTGTCCTACAGCTTCCGTAATCTTCTGAATGGCAATAGCCTCGGCCTCAGCCTTACGGATGCGGGCAGTAGCCTCACCTTCTGCATTCAGGATAGCCTGCTGTTTGGCAGCCTCAGCCTTGTTCACGATGGCAGCCTTCTCACCTTCTGAGAGCAGGCGCTGCTTTTCTTTCTCACCTTCAGAAGTCAGGATGGTAGCACGCTTGTTGCGTTCAGCCTGCATCTGCTTTTCCATCGCCTGGAGCACACTCTCTGGAGGTGTAATATCCTGCAACTCTACTCGGTTTACCTTGATTCCCCACTTATTGGTTGCATCATCCAAAACTGCACGGAGTTTGGTGTTAATCGTATCGCGGGAGGTAAGCGTCTGGTCAAGTTCCATCTCACCTATTATATTACGCAAGGTGGTTTGGGTCAGTTTCTCTATGGCATTTGGCAGATTGTTGATTTCATACACACTCTTGAATGGGTCCACAATCTGGAAATAGAGCAACGCATTTATCTGCATCTGGATATTATCCTTAGTGATTACGTTCTGACGGTCGAAATCGTAGACCTGTTCACGAAGGTCGATGCTGTTTGTATAAAGGTATCTTCCGTTTCTCATCGCCACAATATCCTTGGCATGGTCAATGAAAGGAATGATGATATTAATACCCGGCTTGAGCGTAGCAAAATATCGTCCGAGACGCTCTATGATTTTCGTCTCACTCTGAGGGATGATGACGATGGTTTTCTTAACCACTACGAGTGCAAGTGCTACTAGAGCCACCAGCACATAAATTCCTATGTTCATGATGTTTATACGATTAAGTGAATAATGTTGAATTTAAACTTTTCCTACCTAAACTTTTTCTACCTTGAGGATGATAGATTCGTGACCTAAGATTCGAACCTTATCGCCTACAGCAAGCGGTTCGGCAAGATGCGGAGCTTCCGCTTTCCAATCATCTCCATCCAGCTTCACTCTACCATATCCTCCGGCAGGAATCATCTCGGTCACTTCCCCTATCTGTCCTGCCAGCGCATCGGCGTTACTGCGGCGGTCTTCCCCACCCTTGTGTAGCGATTTCAGCAGATGCGGACGAACCAACCAGATGCTCAGCATAGAGCAGATAGCCCAAACCACTACCTGCACCCAGAAAGGTGCTCCTACTAATGCCACAGGAATGCTGATGAGCGCACCAATGGCAAAACAAGTAACATAGAAATCGCCGGAAGACAACTCTAAGATGAGGCAGATGAACATCACTGACGTCCATACCAGCCAAAGGTTATGAGATAAATACTCCATACTTAACTATTTTAATTTGATTCTTCAGATTCGAGAGATTCGAAAGAGAAGATGAATTCATTTCTTCAGATTCGAGAGATTCGGAAAATTCCTTATTTTCTGCGGGTTGTAGTCTTCTTTTTTCTACTGGTCTTCTTGGTTGTAGAAGTCTTGCTCGTAGAACCTACCTTATAAGTTGTCTGAGGCTTATAATACTTCAGCGCAGTAGGCATTTCCTTCTGCAAGGCAGCAATACGCTTGGCGTCTGAAGGGTGATCACTGAAAATATCACTCTGATTGCTGCTAGAGCCCTGTGACATTCTCTTCCAGAAAGGAATGGCCTGCTGAGGATCGTAACCAGCCATGGCAGCGAAGATAAGCCCCATGTAATCTGCCTCGGTTTCATTATCACGGGAATACTTCAGATTGCGGAATGAGAAGTACTGTCCGGCAACTGCACTTGCCACATTACCTACACCATTACCTACTGTCTGGTTCAATACAGTTCCCAGGATACTTGTACCGGTTTGCTGATTCTGCTGTTTGGTGAGCTGCTCAGCACTATGTTTAGCCACAGCATGAGCTATTTCGTGACCCAAAACGATTGCCAAACCGGTTTCATTCTGAGTGTAAGGCAAAAGTCCTTCATAAACCACGATTTTACCGCCAGGCATACAGAATGCATTGGCAGACTTATCTTGTACCAGATTGAATTCCCATGAATAATTCTTCACGTCGGCTTCAAATCCATTCTGCTTCAAATAGAGTTCAACAGCATTGGCAAGTCTTTTTCCTACCCGCTGAACCATCGCTGTATTGGCTGCATTGGTCGACTTCTTGGCAGAAGCCATGTACTTTGTGTATTCCTGATTAGACAGACTGAGAACCTGCTCATCGGATACAGAGATGCGATGAGTGCGACCGGTCAGAGGCACCGTCTGAGTAGTGCCGCAAGATGACAGCGCAAGAGCTGCCACAACCGTCAAAACTAAAACCTTAAACTTTTTCATCTTAACTTACTTATGTATATAAAATATGTTTATTCATTAAGTTTATGTGCTGTTTGAAACACATTTTCTCTGCAAATATACTATTTCTAGTTGAAACCACCAAAGAAAAATGAGAAAAACATGAAATATAACCTAAAAATAACACAAGATAACTGACAAAAAAGGGGTGTACGAAAAAAAGATGGCAAAAAAATAAGGTGTGGCACAATCTTTGCAGTTTTGCAAAACCGTCAGACTGCCAGATGACAGCTGCCCGAGAAAGCAGCATTATCAGCAGTCTGGGTTTAAGAAGTATAACATTAAAATATTTTAATATGAACGCAAAGAAGGAAGTGCCTGTATTGCTCTTGACAGGCTACCTGGGTAGTGGAAAGACAACCCTTCTCAACAAGATTTTAGCTAACGAAAAAGGTATTAAGTTTGCCGTCATCGTCAACGATATTGGTGAAGTCAATATTGATGCAGCCCTGATAGAAAAAGGTGGCGTAGTAGGTCAGAAAGATGATTCGCTCGTTTCTCTCCAGAATGGTTGCATCTGCTGCACATTGAAGATGGACCTGGTAGAACAGCTCAAGGAAATCGTAGACATGAAGCGTTTCGATTACATTGTCATCGAGGCTTCCGGAATCTGCGAGCCTGCTCCTATTGCACAGACCATCTGCTCTATCCCATCCCTCGGTCCTCAGTACATCGAGAATGGCATTCTGCGCCTTGACAGCATCGTTACCGTAGTAGATGCTTTGCGCATGAAGGATGAATTCTCCAACGGCAGCGACTTGATGAAGAAGAATATTGATGAGGAAGATTTGGCTTCGCTCGTCATCCAGCAGATTGAGTTCTGCAACATCATTCTTCTGAACAAGGCTGCAGATGTTGAACCTAAGGAGCTGGAGCACCTGAAGCAGATTATCCGTGCCATCCAGCCTAAGGCAGAAATCTTTGAATGCAACTATGGTGACGTTGACTTGAATCTGATCGTCAACACCAAGAAGTTTGATTGGGAAACCGTATCCACTTCAGCTGGTTGGATTCAGGAGATTGAATCAGAAAGAAACGAAGAGCATGAAGAAGAAGATGATGATGACGAACATGAGCATCATCATCACGATCATGACGAGGAAGACGAACATGAACATCATCATCATCACCATCATCACGACCATGATCATGATCATGAAGGCGGAGAAGTTGAGGAATATGGAATCGGCACCTTCGTTTACTATCGTCGCAAGCCTTTCGACCTGGGTCTCTTCGATGATTTCGTAGCAAGGAAATGGCCTAGAGACGTGGTTCGCGCCAAGGGAATCTGCTATTTCGATGATGAGCGCGACATGTGCTACGTGTTCGAACAGGCTGGCAAGCAGAAGACTGTAAAGCAGGCTGGTCAATGGTTGGCTACTATGCCGAAAGACGAACTCGCCCAGGTATTGATGAATAACCCACAGCTGCAGAAGGAATGGGATCAGGAATTGGGCGACCGCATGATAAAAATCGTATTCATCGGTCAGCATATCAAGGAACAGAAAGATGCTATCATTGCTGAGCTCGACAAATGTCTGGCATAAAACAGATTAAAGAAGTAGACAAGCAGAACAGAAGTCTATCTTCAGAACAAATATTGCAGAATCTTATTCTGCCCAGTTCTTAGCAAAAAGCAAAGGAAAAATAGCTCAAAATGAGCAGGAAACAAGAAAAACGGAGGAAAACGAACAAAAAAGTGAAGTTTTTCCTCCGTTTTTTAGTTTAATTCGTTTTTTTTTGTTAATTTTGCACCCGAATAATAAAAGCGTAATAAATATGAAGACAAACTTCAGACCGGCGTATATAAAGGACTTTGCTGCTTGCTGGAAAGTCATCGACCAGGCTCGCCAAAGTATGATAGAATCGGGACGTCACCAATGGACTGAGGAATATCCATCAGAAAAAGACATCAGAAAAGACATAGAAAATGGCAACGCCTTCGTTCTGACAGTAAACGAAGAGGTGGTTGTCTATGGAGCAGTCATATTGAATGGTGAACCCAAATATAAGAAATTAGTAGGCAACTGGATTACTGATGGCGATTATTATGTAATACATCGCTTTGCCACGTTGCCTAGTTTCCAGCGTGAAGGTTTGGCGCGTATTTTCATCAGTAAGGTGAACAGCATGTGCGAGGTAGAAAAAATACCTAGCATCAAGGTTGACACCAACTTTGACAATACGCCGATGATTAACCTTCTGTCTTCGATGGGTTTCTGCATCTGCGGACGTGTAAACTATGGAGGAAACAGAGGTCAGCGTTTCGCCTTTGAAAAACTCTCCATAGCCATGGAACCTGCAGAATAATTTCTGACCATCGAAAAACACAACATTTGATAAACATCCTCAAACATTCATTATGGAAGAAAAACTATTGCAGATGAAGAGCTTGGTTGAAAGACTCAACCAAGCTTCGGATAGTTATTATAACGGAAAAGGCGAACTCATGACCGACTATGAGTGGGACACCCTTTTCGACCAGCTCAAGAGATTGGAAGAGGAAACAGGCGAAATTCTGCCTGACTCCCCTACTAATCGCGTGTCAGAAGATTCTATCGTAGGTAAGAAAGAGGAGCATGAATTTGCCGCCCTCTCTCTGGCAAAGACCAAACAGGTAAGTGATCTTGTAAAATGGGCAGAAGACCGCCCTATCTGGATTTCATGGAAACTGGACGGACTGACCCTCGTAGTAACCTATGACGGCGGAAAACTCACCAAAATCGTTACCCGCGGTAACGGACACATCGGCACCAACATTACCCACTTGGCTCCAGCCATTTCAGGCATTCCTGCTACCATTTCAGAGAAAGGACATATTGTAGTAAGAGGAGAAGCCGTCATTTCGTATGCTGATTTCGAACAGTTCATCATCGAAAGCGAAGGCGATTACGCCAATCCACGAAACCTCGCTTCAGGCTCACTCACGCTGAAGGATATTGAAGAGGTGAAGCAGCGCCACATCCAATGGATTCCGTTCACTCTGGTTTATACTGAGCGGGAACTTACCTCATGGGGCGAACGCATGCAGATGCTGAAAGACCTGGGAATGAATCCTGTAGAACGTGAGCGTATTGACCACCCTACCACAGAAAATATCCAGCTGGAAATAGACAAGTTTACGGAGAAGGTGACAAGCAAGAAGAATCCTTTCCCGGTAGACGGACTGGTGATTTGCTACGATGATACGGTTTATGCAGCTACCGGTTCGGTTACAGGCCACCACGCTACGAGGGCAGGATTTGCCTTTAAATGGCAAGATGAACATGCTGACACCGTACTCGACCACATCGAATGGTCGTGCGCAGCC
>ULZZ01013962.1_pt1 | contig 10418 bp, 8 predicted proteins | sample 1963581 | NCBI WGS metagenome assembly ULZZ01 (sample SAMEA4835903, study PRJEB28245) | human gut metagenome | biome: gut microbiome; material: fecal sample | place: Denmark | collected 2008 | reverse complement strand
CTGCTGCTTTTTACTACTTATTCTGTTCTTCTAATAACTTCTTTAATCTTGCTATCTCTGCGTCTTTTTCTTCTGATGATGACTTTAGTTCTTCATTCTGTGCCTTCAAAACCTCCATCTCATCTTTCATCCTGTCAACCATCAACTCTGCCGTATTCCTGTCCAATATTCTCAACGCCTCTGAAAACATACTGAGCACCTCCACGGGTCTTTCCAAATACTCATTAATATCTTTGTACACCCTTTCTTGATATCAGAATATTGATATTTCCTAAATAAGTCAAAGCTTAACATTTGTTATAAATCAGCCTTTTTCTAATCTTACTCATCTTCTAACTGTGATTTAATAATTAATCTTGAGAATATCTGTAACACAAGAGAGTACACAAAGCCTATGTAACACATAGCATTTATACTAAACATATCCTCCATTCCATACTCTCCAAGTTTGCTTCTAATATACATCCCAATTATTATTGTTACTCCAAACATAACCATTCCACATATAGACATTCCATTATCTACATCGACAATTGTGTCTATATGATAATCTGATATTATGTATTTAATCAGTAATGCATCTACAATCAAAAGAACAACATATCCAATTATAAATGCCAGACAACAGATAACTATTAAAAAATTTAATTTCACACCATATTCCGACATATCTCCTGATTTGAAAACCAATCTATACAGGAATTTAATTGCACTAATTTTTTCTGTTTTACTTACAATCCATGCGTCTATATTCAGCTTATATCCCATTCCGAAAAACTGTACTATTGCCAGAAATATAGCACTAAAAATGCTTATAATTCTTATTACTGAATTGGGTTTACCAAAGTTTCTTAACATATCCATCACAAAGTTAGTCTGCTGATAAACCTTCTTCTGAACGGAAGCATTCTGCTCGCTATTAATGCTCTTTCCACATTTGGTACAAAATTTTGCTTCACTATCAATAGGTGAACCGCAGTACTGACAAAATTTTTTCTCTTCCATATTTTTTCTCCTTATTATCTAATAATATTTAAAACTATCCGGATTAATCTGATTTGCCTTATTATATGTATCTGTAAAAACACTGAATCCAGCAAATATACCATTTGCTATATCTACTACATCGTCTGTAATTAATGTGTTTGTACATGCTGCAATCATTTTGTCCCTAGATGTTTCAATTATTGCATTACATGACTTTCTACTATCATATACAGTATTATCATTATCAACTTCTATGTGTTCTAAAACACTGCAACCATGAAAAATATTGTTTCCGATATAGTTTACGCTCTTGGGTATATAAACACTTTTTAATTTACTACAATTTTCAAAAGCATAATTTCCAATTATCTTTAATGTATCAGGTAATTTAATTTCAGCAAATTTGCTATAAGTAAATGCTCTTTCTTCTATTTCCTTAACTCCTTCAGGTATAACCAAACTATCAATTTCACACCCATAAATAGCATCCTCAGCAATACATAAAATATCATCTGGAATTGAAAAATCCTTATTTATAGCATAAATTAATGTTTTTGTATCATTGTTAATAATGCAATTATTCTTTTCACTGAATATTCTATTATCTTTTGAAATCTGAATATCTGATAAATTATTGCATCCGGTAAATACACCATTTCCTATTGCCAGTACCGTTTTCGGTATAAAGATACTGTCAAGTGATTTACAACCAGTAAAAGCACTGTCACCTATTTTTTCAACTCCATCTGTCATATATACATTTTTTAAAGAATCACAGCTAGCAAATGTATATCCATCTATAAAATACAGACTAGGAGGCAACACTATTTCACTTAAGCAGTCACAATTTACAAAAGTACTCGATCCTATTTCTTCCAGACCATCTGCAATATAGAAATTTTCTATATTTTTTCCAACCTCAGACCCTAACCCACTGAACATATTGTTTCCTAATTTAGTAATTCCGCTATCAATAACAACTGTATTTATAACTATATTTGACTTATGCCATGTATCTTCTGTTATCACCCCTTCTCCGTAAATAATTAATGTATTATCTTTGTAGTACCATTTTGCCTTACTCCCACAAGTTCCTTTATCTTCTGCAGAAGTTTCTGGCAATCTTTCCTTTATTTCTGATATTTTTTGCTTTACTTCTGTCCTCTTGTTTTCATATATGTTTTGTACCATTTGTTCATTATTATCAGATGTGCCAGTTTCCTTTATGTTTATCTGATTTTTTCCACACCCAGCAAGTCCTATTAACATAATAACTGTCAACATTAAAACTATTTTCTTTTTCATAAACAATTCTCCTTGTGTGTTAATTTATTGCTGTACTCTTTCATAAATTCCAACGGAACCATTTTTAGCTGTTAATGTTAATTTATTATCTGATAAAGTGTAACTCCAAACATCATCACCTATTTTCAATCTTCCATTTTCAGAAATCCATTTCTCTTGATATCCTGCACTTGTTACACTAGTTCCATCACTAAACAATTCAAATCTTTCATAAAACCATGAACTATCCTTTCCTTCCTTTATTTCCCATCTTCCTAATATTGCATTTTGTTGCGCTGTCTGTTGTGTCCCAGATTTTCCTCCACAAGCAACAAGAGCTACCAGCATCATTAAAGTCAACACTAAAACCACTTTCTTTTTCATAAACAATTCTCCTTTGCAATTTTATTAACTGTATAAACACAGACTGCCTATTTAGTTAATGAAATTTTAGCATTTTAGACTATATAATTCAAGTTATTTTTAACTGTATGCACAGTTTATATATTCTATTCTGTTTCCATCTCACATCAGAATATTTTAACTATGTAAGCATAAAATAGCCTATATAGTTTATGTAAAATTACCATTTCCGACCATACAATTCAAGTATAATTATATTCTATAGGCAGGTATATTATGGATTATTATATGATTGGGCAAAAAATCAGAAAATTTAGAAAAGGATGTGGATTATCACAGGAACAACTGGCTGAAAAAGTAGGAATCTCTACAACACATTTGAGCCATATCGAAACAGGAAACACTAAGCTCAGCTTACCGGTATTTGTTGATATTGCAGAAGCTTTATCTGTACAGACTGATGAGCTGCTTTACGACACACCAAGTATTAATCTATCTACCAAAGCAGAAATACTAAATGTTTTGGATTCGTGTTCAACACAGGATTTTTATATTTTAAGAGACATTATTAATGCTACAAAATGTTCACTTGATAAGTACAGAAATTAATTCACTCACAATTAATAAAGAACCGGATCGCAAGAAAATCCCTCAAAGGATTCTCTCCGACCCGGTTCTTTGGCTTGTTTATAGTTTTATTATGATTGTAAGCATATCAATTATCTGACGTCTTTAATTCTGCGTCTTGATACAACTGCTACACCTGCTGCCAGGGCAAGTAATGCAGCTAATGAATATACTGCCATGTTGTCTGCATCACCAGTCTTAACATCTGATACAGATGTATCTGAAGTACCTGCTTCTGTTGTGTTATCAGACTCTTCTGAACCAGAAGGTGTACCTGCATCAACCTTTACTAATGCATTGATTGCTGCTGTAAGATGCTCTGTTGCCTCATCAACATCTGCCTGATATTCTGCAACTGCAAGTGCATCGACTGCTTCCTCATACTCAAGCTTCATAGCTGCCCAAGACTCGGCTGTGTAATCAGCTTCGCTAAGTGCATCTGCTGCTGCAATAGCTGCTGAAAGCTTTGATGTATCACTTACAGGTGCTTTAACCTTAACGATATTAGCATCAGTTGCTTCAAAATTAATTGTAGTATCAGTATATCCTAATGCATATACAGTAAGTGACCAGTAACCTGTTCCGTCATATCCTGCTGGTAACTGGCAGCGTGCTGAATCTGTAAGTCCAAGCTGGATTCCCATTGATTTGTGCATCCAGTTGTCTTCTGCGAATTTAGTACCATATGTAGCAACTACATTTGTTCTTGTTGCATCATTTCCATAGTATGTCCACTTAACAGCCTGCATCATAGCACCCAATGCACCATAACCATCACCATTAATATCTACTCTTAAAAATTCACCGTATGAACCTGTAGCATCTTTTACTGTAGATGTAATGTTAGCAGCTACGCTGATATCCTGCTCTGCAAATGATTTGCCATTGCCAGTCTGTCTTGCAGAGAATGAATATGTTCCGTCTGCATTCTTAACTGCTGTCTTAAGTCCATTAGTATCTGCATTAACTGCAGCTGTATACTCATATGAGCTAAGCTTGTTCTCACCAAATCCACCGTATAACTTCTCACCATTCTTGACAACTCTGTAATGCTGCTCAAAATCAGCAAGATCAGATGTCTTAACCTTAACCGGAACATACTTAATACCAGTTACTTCATAAGAAGAAAGCTTAGATGTTGTACCATCTGTATTAGTAATTACTCCCTTACTATATGAAAGCTGTGTACCATCTGTAAGAATCATTATCTGATTCTTTGCATCACCAGTCCAGCCGGCAAGCTCATACTTCTTACCATCTTCTGTATCAATTGTTGCCATGCACTGGTAGCTTCCTCTGTGAAGACCATGGTTAGTTGTAGCTCTTGTTACTGTATCAAAAGCTCCCTTATCATACTCACCATGTGTATCCTTCTCATTAGATGTTGTTACATCTCCTGCGTTATATACGCCCTCATTAGCCCAGTATTCCTGCCATGTAAGTCCAGCATATACATATGAATAATCATCATCTGCTGCATGTGTATCAGACACAAGAGCTGGAAGTGCTGTAACTGCAAGAACAGTAGCGGCTGCAACAGCAGCAATCTTAGTAAAAATGTTCTTCCTCATAATTCCTCCTTGTTTTGCGAAGCAAAATCCGAACCCATTGGTGAGGAGAGGAATTTTGCCTCCTTATAATTTTTTCTATTACAAATCTGCTCTACTTCTTAGCAGATTTATAAGCATAGTAAAATGCCTTCTTTATGGCATTGCTTGATTTAGTAGCCCCAGAAACACTGTCAACACCTGATGTACTCTGATTTGCAAGAAGCTGTGCAGGAACCTTTGCATTTGCCATATTAAAATACTGCACATCCTGTGCTCCTGCTTCTGAAGTTGCTGTAACTGATGTAATCACATCTCCTGATACGACTATTGTAACCGTTACATTGTAATTATAAGTCTCACACACAGCAGAACCTGTATAAGTTCCATCTGCTTTAAATTTTGTATTAGCCAGTGCGTCACTGCCTGAACCGCCGCTCAGCTCTCCACTATTGTCAGAACCATTATCCGGCTTGGCTGACTGATTACCACTGTCAGAACTATTACCTGATGAATTACCAGAAACATTATCCGAACCGGAATTATTGCTATTTCCCGACACTTCATTTCCTACACCACCAGCCTGTGAGTCTGACTGTCCATCTGATGAAACTGATTCTTCCAGACTCTCTTGTGTTGTTCCTTCGGCATCTGTCTTAGCCGTACTGCTCTCAATCTCTTTGACCATTGCTGCAACTGTCTCTTCGTTAAAGAAATCGTTCCATTCCTCATTGTCTTCCGATGCCGACACTGTCTGTCTTCCTGCAAAGCACAACACCGTCATCACTGCACATATAACCAATGCCAGTCCATACAGAACCGTCTCTGGTTTCTTACCGTATGTCTTTCCGGCTCTTGCTGCCTTTACTGATACAGCCTTTGCTATTCTCATAGCTGCATAGCCTAAGAAAACTATGCTGTAGATAACTACATTTGCAATATAAGTACCAAGTCCAAGTCTTGCATATGGAATATTGATAAGCATTATATGAACATACATAAGACCATAAAACACATATGCTGTGCGCTGTAACTGCTTCCACTTCTTAGCCTGCATCTTCTTTCTTACAGATGGAAAAGATGTAACTGTAAGCACAAGCATTATAGCTATAAGCACAAGACTTATTACCGCAGCTGCAAGCTGTGTGGCTGATAACAGGCTTGTCTTAGTAAATAACATTCTGAAATATGTCATTCCATATGTGAAATTATGACACAGGACGAGTATTGCCGCTGTAATTGACAATTCACCTCTTATCTTCATAAGCGGTGCAATCAGCTTGCTACCCTTAGGAAGTGCACCTGCATACATTACTGCAACGAACATTGCCGTTCCAAGAGAGCCTTTTGCAAATATTCCTAATATATTGTTCTTTACAAACAAAGGCATTGACAGAAACTCAAGCAGGAATACTGCAATAGAGATTACTGCCACACCTATATAAAATATATTGGCATATTTCTTAAGTGAATCCTTGAGAAAATATATAAATAAAGCTACGATTATAAGTGATATTATTAATAACATGTCTGCTCCTTCGGGTCTGTATATCTTGGTTAGCTGTCTTCAACAAAAGTATATTAATCTATCTGCGATTAGTTTTCGCTAACTGCTCTATAGAATATATTTTTCTCACCACATTTGTCAATACAGACAGTTAATAATAATTCTCATTAAGGCTGTCTGGTAATTATTTCCTTATCCATATCTGTTGAAAAACCGCTGGCAATGCCCTCCGATACATACACTCTGCTTCCATCGAAAAGTATCATATCAAAATCTATAGCCCCGCTTCTGTAAAGTTCTTTCGCACCATCAAGCCCCATTACAAAAAGCGCAGTTGATAATGCATCTGCTGTAGTTCCATCTGAACACACAATTGTAACCGAAGTCAGGTCGCTCTCTGATGGATAACCCGTCTGCGGGTCTATAATATGATGGTATACCTGTCCGTCCTGCTCAAAATACCGCTCGTACCCACCTGATGTTATGACAGCCTTATCCGCCGTGCTTAATACACCAAGATAACTGCTTTCACTGTCAGGATTCTGTATGGCAACCCTCCAGTCCGAGCCATCAGTCTTAGTTCCTAGCACCTGCACATTGCCTCCAAGATTAATGATTGCGTGCTCTATGCCGCAGTCCTTCATAATCTGAATCACCCTTGAAGAAGTATAACCTTTGGCAATTCCACCAAGGTCAATGCTTGCACCATCTGACAATGTCACCTGCTGCCCGTTAACCTCCACATTTGTATAAGAAACATACTTAAGTACCTCTGCAATCTCGCTGCTTTCAGGCACTCTGTAATTCTTGGTGGTAAATCCCCACAGCTCCATAACCGGGTATATCGTAATATCGAAAGCACCTTTAGTTTCTTTAGATACCTGCATTGCCCTGTTCATTATAAATGCGGTTTCTTCCGATACTTCACCGCTTCCATTTTCATTTATCTTAGTAACATCACTGTCCTCATTTCCTACCGAAAACATTGCATCAAGCCGGTTAATCTCCTGAACTGCTTTACTTACTGCTTCCTCTGAATTGCTGCCATATGCAGTAAGCGACATATATGTATCCATTGCAAATATTTCCTGTGTACTCTTGACTGTATCGTCCTTCTCTGGCTTACTGCCACCACATGCCGTCAAAACAGCCGCTGCAAAAATTGCTGTAATTCCTGCCAATATATATTTTCTGATATTATATTTCATGCTTTTAAGTTTTATCCTCCATCTTATACTGGTTAGTTCTATAAAACTTTATAGCATAATAATTAAAATGTCAATCACATACGGTCACACATTCACCACGCAAAAACACCCGCAATATAATTGCGGGTGCTCCTGTAAAGAAAATTCTTATGAAATTAGATATCTTTTCTTCTTCTCATGTATACTGCTGCCATTCCAAGCAATGCACAAAGGCTTGCTGTAGTTAATGCGGCATACATTCCTGCATGGCTCATATCGCCTGTATTAACTGTTGTATCTGCTCCTGTTGAAGTTCCTGTTGAATCATCTGGTGTCTCGGCAGGATTCTCGTTATCTGATGGATTTCCTTCAACATATTCAGGGTTCTGGTTGTTCTCACCTTCCCATGTAATATCTAAATTATGAAGCATTGTTGTATTCTGCCATCCACCAGTTCCTGTTGTTCCTGTATGCTGTATTGCAACACCGCCAAAGCTGTTAGCTGCGATATCTGCTGTAAGGTCAACTACATGAGGATATCCCTTAGCTGCCTGATCTGCGAGCTGTTCTGTTGGTGTCTCAACATGAGCAGTGAGCTTATTACCTTCAGTCTTTAAACTGATTGTACATCCTGTTACATAGCAGCTTGCAATTACTTTATCAGAGATTTCTGTTACTGCTCCATTGTCATATTTTACAAGTACAAATGTTACGGCATTAGATGAATCCCTTGTTCTTATTATTCTTAATCCGTATCCTGTAAGTGTAGATGTATCGAACTTAAGAAGTACATCCATATACTGTCCTGCACTACCAAATCCCTGACCTGCTGTCTTAGCCGGGTCAACTACAAGCTTAAGTGACATATCACCATATGTTCCTTCTACTGGTGTATACATAAGTCTTGAACCCTGTGTTCCCTGATATAATCCTGCTCCTACACAACCATTACCTGTTACTCCGTATACCCATGGCTCTTCTGTATCTGCTCCCTGCCATTTTCCAAAGCTTTCTGTATCTGCCGGACGGTTATAATCTACTGTCCAGAAGCCAGCTTTGATTTCTGACTGCTTTATATTAGGGAAGTTAGAGAAATCTGTAGAAAGGTTCTTGCTTCTTACATCTTTCACTCCGATTGCCTTGTCATATACTGTATTTACTGGTGTTCCATAATCACTTCTGATGTTCTTAGATTCTACCTTAGCCATGATATAATATCCAACATCACCTGCTGTTAACTTATATGTATATTCTGGTGAATCGTTTCTTGTTACTGCTACAAGTACCTTATTGCTTCCCTCTGCGTCTGTACATCTGTACCATGAGATTGCAGACATGTCTTCTCTGCTTCCTAAATCAAGTGAGTAATCTACTTTAAGACTACCCTGTCCGTCATTAGTAATAACTGGTGTCTTGATATACTCTGGTGCATCAAGTTTGCTTGGCTTTACAGTAATTCCAACTGCTGCTTCAAGACCTGACTCTGTAGATGCATTTATAATAACCTTCTTAGCTGCATCATCATTATTAGTACCTTCAACCTTGCATGTTCCATCACCATTGTCTGTAAGTTTTACATATGCCTTATCTTCGTCTGATACGCTGTATGTTATCTTCTGTGTTGTATCATTAGTTCCATAGAAGTAGTTAACTGTTCCTCCAACTGAAGCTGTTTCTTTTCCAGATTCAATCTCTGAAACATCTGATTTTATTGTAAGCTGTGTTGCAACTGCTTCCTGCCCTGCTGCAGCTATTACATCTTTAACTCCTAATGGATCCCAGTCGTCACTGCCCTTTAAAAGATTATATGTATTGTAATATGTTTTACCACCTGATACTACCTTGTAGGCATTAAGCACTGATTTTCCTGTCATATCAACGGTTTCTTTAGCACCTTCTCCGCCGATTGTGATATTCTTTCCATTATGAACGATGTTACTCTGGTAACATTTTAATGAATCAGATGGGAATTTTGTCCATCCCATTGTTATAGGTACACTTAAATTACTGTTATATACACAGTCTACTGCAGTTATTGTACCGCCTTCCTTAGTAAAGAACTGTGTTGGTTCTGCCTCTACGTTTAATATCTTACAATTAAATGTGCAGCCTAAGAATGTTGAACCAGTATTATAAGATGAATATAATGGTCTGTTTCCATAGAAATCAAAATCACATCCTACATATACAGCATTTCCATTAAGAGCATCATCAGTACTTTCAAAATGACAGTTATTGTAAAGATTTCTTGAAGCACCACTGATTGGGACAAGGTTAAGTCTGCTTATGAAGTTACAATTATCTGCAAACATTTTATCACCAGACATATCAGCAAGCTGTGCCTGAGTGATTGTATCTGTTCTCTTTGCCTGATTAAGTTCACTCATAAGTGGATAATCAAGGTCAACACTACAATAATTACCTATTGTTATATTCTTAACTGTGAGTGCGCCACTGCAGTTGAATCTGAACATAGTATAGTTACCGTTAGAGGCATGTGACTGTCCTCTGTTTCCAGCTAATACAACATTATCAGGATTTCCTGTAAGACCTTTGATAGTAAGATAATCTGAATTAACAACCATTCCATAAGGTACTGAATATCCTTCTGTCTTCTGTACTGTATCTGTTGCTGCCGGATCATCTATCCAGTATACATATGGTGCAACATATACTGTCATTGGATTGTCTGCTGTTCCATTCTTTAATGCATCTGCTGACAATGCCTTAGTAATGTCGTTATATACATATGGGTACTGGGCAGCAAGCTCGTCTGATAACGAACCATCAACATATATGGCTGTCTCCGACAACTGGATTGTCTCGCCCTGATACTTAATGTAAGTTCCACCGAATTCAACCGGATCAGAACTGTCCATTGGTGTGTAACCTTCTAATGTTTTGTTAATGTCTTTT
>ULZZ01000753.1_pt1 | contig 10439 bp, 8 predicted proteins | sample 1963581 | NCBI WGS metagenome assembly ULZZ01 (sample SAMEA4835903, study PRJEB28245) | human gut metagenome | biome: gut microbiome; material: fecal sample | place: Denmark | collected 2008 | reverse complement strand
TTGTGGAACTCAAAGAACCGCCGCTTAAGATACTTGCATTATTGGGAAGGCAGTTTGCACAGCTGTATGCGGTTAATTATATGAAATCAGATGGTGCATCGAATCAGGATATAGCAGCCAGACTTGGGATAAGACCGTATTTTATAGGAAGATATGTGGCTGGTGCATCACATTACGGTGCTGCAGAACTCAGACGGGCTATGGAAGACTGTGTACGCGTCGATAATGATATAAAGACCGGCAGGATTGAAGATAAATATGCAGTTGAATTGCTTGTGATCAGGTACACTACAGGAGGAAGCGGGAATGGACGAAAAGGATCAGAAAGAAGAACTTGAACAGAAAGAAGAAGTGGCAAAAAAGCCTTTTTTTACCAGAACGAGGATAATAATAGCAGCCATTACAGTAATTGTAATTCTGGCTGCGGTTGTAAGCATTCTCTTTGTTAAAGGAGCTTTCAGGGCAGGTCATACGGATTCACCGGCTGGGACAACAGGGAATATTGATATGACAAAAGAACTTTCTGAAACAGAAACTGTGACAGAGACAGAAAAAGAGTCGGTTACAGAGACAGAAGAGCCGGTTGCTGAAAAAGAAACAGAGACCAAGAAACAGGAAGAAAGTAAGCTGCAGACTACCGTTAAGTATAAAGCTGATTTTAAAGTTGTAAACAGCTGGGAAGAAGGCGGTAAGAAATGTTACCAGCTGTCGGGAACGTTAACCAATCTTTCATCATCTGAAATATCTTCGTGGACGGTCGTGTTTGATGCCGGAAACGGAGCTGAAATTAAGCAGTTCTGGAACAGCAAATGCACAATATCGGGAAATAAGATAACTGTCGGACCGGCGGATTATAATTCCAGGATAGGAACAGGCGCAAGCGTGTCCGATGTTGGAATGATAATTGCAACATCATCTGCGATATCCGATTTCACATATAACGGTGAGGCAATAGCATCCGGACAGGACACAGGCAATGGCGGCAACAGTAACAATGCCGGTAGTAATAATGCCGGTAGTAATAGTAGTAATAATGGTAATAACAGCGGTAACAATACACAGACAACTGAAGATGTGAAACCGTATACGCCTCCGAAGCTTGAAAGCGGCACCCCGGTTGGCAATCACGGACAGCTTTCTGTTAAGGGTGTTGACCTTGTTGACAAGAACGGTTCCAAATACCAGCTTAAAGGTGTGAGTACACACGGACTGCAGTGGTTCCCTCAATATGTCAATAAGGATGCATTTAAGACACTGCGTGATAATTGGGGAGCCAATGTAGTACGACTTGCCATGTACACCGGGGAAAACGGATATTGCAGCGGTGGTTCCAAGGCAGATCTTGAAGCTAAGATAGACGAGGGCGTAAAGGCGGCATCGGAGCTTGGAATGTATGTCATAATAGACTGGCATATACTAAGCGACGGCAATCCTAACACATATAAGGACGAGGCTGTCAAATTCTTCAACAAGATGTCAAAGAAGTACAGCAAGAATGTTAATGTAATATATGAGATATGCAATGAGCCAAACGGCGGTGTGGATTGGAATACCATTAAGACATATGCCGACACGATTATATCGACCATAAGGAAAAATTCGCCGAATGCGATAATTCTTGTCGGTACACCGACATGGTCTCAGGATGTTGATGCAGTTGCAGCCAATCCGGTTGCCAGTAAGAAAAATGTCATGTATACATTGCATTTTTATGCGGGAACCCATAAAGATAATATAAGAAATAAGCTCACAGCGGCAAGAAATGCCGGAACACCGGTGTTTATATCGGAGTTCAGCATATGTGATGCATCCGGTAACGGCGGAATAGATAGTACCTCAGCGAATGCGTGGAAGAAGCTCATTAATGATAACAATGTATCATATGTGGGCTGGAGTTTATGCAATAAAGCGGAAACATCAGCACTTATCGTATCGTCATGTTCGAAACTTTCGGGATGGACCGATTCGGAACTGTCGGAGACAGGTAAGTGGCTCAGGAATTTCATAGCGGGAAAATAACAATAAAAGGGACTGCCCGAAAGCAGTCCCTTTAAAATATATTATGATGTGCAGCCGATTAACATCACAATATTATATTAGTTCATTCCATTAACGAGATTGGTAAGACGTGAAACCTTTCTTGCAGCATTGTTCTTGTGGTATACACCCTTTGAACAAGCTTTGTCGATTTCAACTGTAGCAACCTTAAGAGCCTCTGTAGCAGCGGTCTTATCAGCAGCTTCAACAGCAGCCTCAACCTTCTTAATGTAAGTTTTGATCTTTGACTTGATGGCCTTGTTCTTCTCGGCCTTAGTAGCTGTAACTAAAATTCTTTTCTTAGCAGATTTGATATTAGCCAATTCAGGCACCTCCAATTATTTGTAAAAAATATTATATCGTTAATGTCAAAACAGACACGGGCATTTCGACATAAACACACTATGATATTTTATAATACGATTCAATGAATGTCAATACATAATTACATAAAAATTACACAAAATAACAAAAGAATTATGATAAGGGGGCGGATTATGAAGAAAAATGCACTTACACAGGTAAGAACCGACCTTGCACTGGAGGCTAAAAATAATATATCAAAAGATAATGATGCAATTAAGGGAGTCAGAATTACCGAAGAAAAAGACTGCTCCAATAATATAAATGTTGTTAAAATGGAAGTGCTTAACAGAACCGGAGCCAATGCGATAAAAAGACCTGTCGGGACGTATATAACCATGGAGGTGCCCGCTCTTATGGAGGATGATGAAGGAAGCCACAGGGAAATATCAAAAGCTCTTGCCGACGAATTAAGGAAACTTATTATGGCATCGTATAGCTGGGACAACAGAATTCCGAAGGTGCTTGTGGTAGGACTTGGGAACAGGGAGGCCACATCTGATGCACTGGGACCGGAAGTAGTATCGAATCTGTTCATAACAAGGCATATTGTGGAATTTATGGGATATGATGAAGTGGAAGGCGCATTTGCGGTGACAAGTGCAATTGTCCCGGGAGTTATGGCACAGACCGGAATGGACACATGTGAAATTATAAGCGGTATAATAAGAAAAACAAAACCTGATATACTTATTGCGGTTGATGCACTTGCGGCAAGAGGAATTAAAAGACTGAACTCGACAATTCAGATTACGGACACGGGAATACATCCGGGCTCAGGTGTGGGAAATAACAGACAGGCAATAACGAAGAAAAGCATGGGAATACCGGTGATTGCAATCGGAGTACCGACAGTTGTGGATGCTTCAACTCTTATTTATGATAGTGTAAAACGTAACAACGTTGAGGATCCGGTGCAGATTTCCGATGAGTATAAGCTTATGTATGTTACATCAAAGGATATTGATGCGATAATTAAAAGGGTAAGTTATACGATATCCGAAGGGATTAATATATGCATGGGCTTTGACAGACGGTAAATAATGAATATCACCGGTATTGCCGGAATATACTGTATCAGTCCGGATGGATGAGTATATAAGTATGAAAGAGCGTGTCGGATGAATAAATATCAATGGCTTCGCAGACAGCATGGAATCAATGAAAATTGGCTTAAAAAAATTATAATAATATTGATTATTATTGTGATGGTTTTTCTCATGTTGAAGGGCTGTCGGAAGATTTCACAGGATTTCTGGGATAAATTACGGGAAAAATCACTTGAGACAATAGCAGCGTCTTTTATAACGGCAGAATGCTGGGACGATAGCAACAGGGAATTTGAGATGTCTGATCTTATTATGAGAGAATTTTATCCTGTGGGCAGCCTGTATAATGGCGGAGATGATATTAAAACAGTCGAAGCGGATGTCGGTGAATATATTGAAACTGAGGCTGAAAAAAAAGAAATGGCAGAAGAGCCGGAAACGGAAACAGGGACTGAAAGCGAAAACGGTAATGAGCAGGCAGAAACTGAGCAGAACGGCGATGGCATGGAACCTGAATGGGACAAAGACAGTAAAGTACTTGAGGCAGCGGCCGGAATCATCCCGAAGGAAAAGCTTATGGATTATAACTACGTACTTAATAATTTTTATGTGGTTCCGTCAGTGACAAGCCTGAGACCGCAGGTGCTTGATCTGGATAAAATATCACAAGTAGATTTAAGAATTGAGAAGAATTCAACCGTCCCGCAGATACTTGTTTTTCACACACATTCACAGGAAAAGTTTGCCGATTCGGAAGAAAATGGCAGGAGCATAGTGAATGTGGGAGACAGGCTGGTGAGCCTTTTGCAGGAACAGTATGGATATAATGTAATACATCTTACTGATGAGTTCGATATGGCGGGAGGCGTGTTGGACAGGAGTGAAGCCTATACCTATGCCAATACAAAACTTGACGAGGTGCTGGCACAGAATCCTTCCATACAGGTAGTCATCGATCTGCACCGTGATGGCGTTGATGCATCCAAGCATCTGGTTACTGAGATAGACGGTAAGCAGACAGCCAGGATAATGCTTTTTAACGGTATAAGTTATACCAAGGAACAGGGAGAAATAGATTATCTGCCGAATCCGTACATCACGGAAAATCTTGCTATGACTTATAAAATGTTTTTGCTGGGGAAAATTAATTATCCGGATTTGTTCAGATGCATATACATATCGGGATACAGATACTGCCTGCATCATGTCCCGCGTTCAATGCTGATAGAGGCCGGCGCGCAGACCAATACATATGAAGAGGTATATAACGCAATGGAGCCTCTTGCGAGGCTCATTGACATGGAATTGACTATGAAATAAATTATCGGCAGATTGAATTAAGGTCATTATAGAAATCCGGATACGATATATTAACGCACTCAGCATCTTTGATTGTGGTTGTTCCATCTGCTTTCAATGAGGCGATGGCAAAAGACATTGCAATCCTATGGTCTGAATAACTGTCAATTAATGCACCGTGTAATGAACGGCCGCCGTTAATGATCATTCCGTCATCCGTAGCGGCAATGTCGGCACCCATTGCTTTAAGATTGGCAACAACTGTATCGATACGGTTGCTTTCTTTAACTTTAAGTTCGGCGGCATCCTTAATGATAGTCTGACCGTCCGCGTAAGCGGCAAGTACGGCAATGACCGGAAGTTCGTCTATAAGTGTTGGAATGATATTACCTTCAATAACTGTTCCGTGAAGTGATGATGGTTTAACAAGCAGGTCTGCTACAGGTTCACCTCCGGAGATTCGCCTGTTCATAATTGTTATGCTGCCACCCATTGCCTGGCATACACGGAGAATGCCATCACGGGTAGGATTGATACCAACGTTTTCTATAACGATTTCTCCGGATGACGCAAGCAGTCCGGCAGCAATAAAATAGGCAGCGGATGATATATCACCGGGTACATGAACCTCCTGGGCATATAATTCGTCAACCGGTTCAATATACGAGGTAAGTCCTTCGGAGTAAATATTTGCACCGAAAGAAGAGAGCATAAGCTCAGTATGATTTCTTGATAAGGACGGTTCAGTTACACTTGTGCGGCCGTCGGCATACAATCCGGCGAGCAGTACACACGATTTTACCTGTGCACTTGCGACGGGAGAAATATAATCTATAGCATTAAGTGAGTGACCGTTGATTGTGAGAGGAGCCAATGTAGTGTTATCGTGTCCGCTGATATCGGCATTCATCATGCGGAGGGGATTAATAATACGATCCATAGGACGCCTCCTTATGGAAGCGTCGCCGTCGAGAACCGAAGTGAAGTTCTGACCGGCAAGGATACCGCTTATAAGTCTGGTTGTCGTGCCGCTGTTGCCGACATCAAGAATACCTTCTGGCGATTTAAGTCCGTGAAGCCCGCGGCCCTTGACAATGACAGAGCCGTTACTGTTAACTATATCAACACCCATTTTATTAAAACAGCTGATTGTGGAAAGGCAGTCTGCTCCCTGAAGAAAACCGGTGATTTCAGTCGTTCCACTTGCAATCGAACCGAACATAACGGCACGGTGTGATATTGATTTGTCTCCGGGTACTTTAATTGTACCGTTTATATGTGTTTTTTTATGAAAATCCATTATTATATCTCCTGTTTATTTATGTAATGCGTAATTCTTGGCAAGAAGAAGTGCCGAAGCGGCATTCATGGCATTTTTGTCATAGAATTCAATCATAAGTACGCCGTCCATAAATTCTCTGTTATGGACAATTTCTATATTCTGGATGTTGATCCGGTTATCAGACAGAAGAGAAGTGATTTCACTCAATGCACCTTCCCGGTCTTCGATGCTGCAATATATTACATTGCGAGGCAGCATAGGACCTCTTGCACCGACATTGATCGAGTCACGGTATTCCTTGGATCTGATAAACATATCTGCAATGGCGGTCCTGTTGCCGTCAGCGACTTCATTGCGTATATCCGTAAGAGAACTTATATATATGTCAAGAAGTTTCACTATTGCATCGGGATTGGTGGCGCAAATCTGTGACCACATGTCTGACGAAGATGAGGCGATTCGTGTCATATCTTTAAATCCGCCGGCTGCGAGCATACGCATCAGCTGGTCATCGGTATCGTTATCCTGGACGAGATTTACCAGACTTGAAGCTATAAGATGAGGAACATGGCTTATACCGGCGACTGCGAAGTCATGTTTGTCCGGATCGGTTATAATAGGAATGGCACCTGTAAGCCGTACCAGTTCAGTGTACAAAGAAAGGTTACGATCCGATGTGAGCGGCGTAGGCGTTATTGCGTAATAAGCGTTTTCAAGCAGAATATCGGAAGATGCCTGATATCCGGTCTTCTCGGAACCTGCCATTGGATGTCCGCCAATAAAACATTCTTCCATACCCAGATCGTGAATCATCCGGTGGATATATCCCTTGACGCTTCCAACGTCTGTTATTATGCATCCGGGCTTAATTATATTCTTAAGAAGTGAAAGGTATGTAAGATTATGTTCAACCGGTGTACACAAAAAAATAATGTCGCAATCTCCGAATCCGCTGCCGACTTCATGTACCGGTGTGTCAACGATACCGTCAGATACCGCTCTGGCTAACGGTTCCGGACTTCTGTTATATGCTGTTATGTGAATTCCCGGACAGTTCTTCTTGAAAGCTCTGGCGATTGAACCGCCTATTAATCCGAGACCTATAAAACCTGCTGTAATCATAATTCTGCTCCTGATAATAAACTATGCATATTGTAGCAGAATTGCCGCCATACCGCAACTGTTTAATGCTTTAAATTGCTGATATGAAAGGCCGGCATTTTTTGAATTTGGCTATTGCAAATAAACTTTATTTATGTTATACTCAATTTTGCGTGAGAAAACGCGTATACATATTTGTTTTAAGGAGAGATTAACAGTGGAAGTTGCTAAGATGATAATTTCGTTTTTATTAATTATAGATTGTATCGTACTTACGATTGTGGTTCTTATGCAGGAAGGCAAGGAAGCCGGACTTGGTTCCATAAGCGGTATGGCTGACACATATTGGGGTAAGAACAAGGGCCGTTCTATGGAAGGTGCTCTTGAGAAGACTACTAAGATACTTGCGGTTGTATTTTTTATAGCAGCGCTTGTACTCAACCTCAAGTGGTTTAATTAAGCTTATACTTATGAACTTATGACCTCCTGGATATGCCGGGAGGTTTTTTTGACGGGAAGAAGGAGATAACGCATTATGGATAATGCATCATTTGAAAAAAGAAAAAAAGTAATAAATGACCTTATACATGACAAGATGTATGTACCGATGAAGGCTAAGGAAATCGCCATTCTTCTCGGAATCAGCAAGGAAGACCGCCCGGCACTCATGGAAGTACTGGATGCACTTGTACTTGAAGGCAAAATCGGTATTTCGAAGAAGGGCAAATACGGCAAGGCTGAGAATACGGCAATTGTCGGCACATTTGAGAGCACGCAGAAAGGTTTTGGATTTGTTGTCATAGAGGATGAACCGGGACAGGATATTTATATTGCGGAGAAGGACATTAACGGTGCCCTTCATAACGATAAAGTCCAGGTTGTAATCACAAGCGAGGCCAAGGATGGCAGAAGGCGTGAAGGCCGGATAATAAAGGTAATAGAACGCGGTACACTTAATATAGTAGGTACTTATGAAAAGAACGGTAAATACGGTTTTGTAATCCCGGATAATCTTAGGTTTGCGAGGGATATTTATATTGCATCAGGACATAACAAGGGCGCGGTTACCGGTCATAAAGTTGTGGTAAAACTGACATCATACGGAGATGATAAGCATAATCCGGAGGGCGACGTCATAGATATTATAGGACATGTTGATGATCCGGGAACAGATATCATGTCGGTAGTTCTCGGATACGATATCCCGACGGAATTTCCGCAGGAGGTAACTGATTCACTTAATGATATACCGGACAGTGTGGCTGCCGAAGATATTGAAGGCCGCAAGGACTGCCGTGACTGGCAGACTGTCACGATTGACGGAGAGGACGCAAAGGATCTGGATGATGCGGTTACCATTACAAAAGATGGTGATAACTATCGTCTGGGTGTGCATATTGCGGATGTATCCAATTATGTCACGGAACATTCTCCGCTTGACAAGGAAGCTCTTGAAAGAGGTACAAGCGTATATCTTGTGGACCGTGTAATTCCAATGCTTCCGCACAAGTTAAGCAACGGAATCTGTTCACTTAACCAGGGCGTTGACAGGCTGGCGTTAAGCTGTATAATGACAATTGATGCCAAAGGCAATGTGATTGATCATGAGATTTGCGAGACGGTTATAAATGTTGACCGTCGTATGTCGTATACGCAGGTACAGAAGCTGATAGACGGCAGTGATAAGGATTTATCGGACGAATACAGGGATTTTATACCGATGTTTCTGATGATGGACGAGCTGGCATTGATCCTCCGTAAGAAAAGACACAGCCGCGGCTCAATAGATTTTGATTTTCCGGAATGTAAGATTGTATTAGATGATAAAGGACATCCGGTGTCGGTAAAACCTTACGAACGCAATGCTGCCACAAAGATTATCGAAGATTTTATGCTTATCGCCAATGAGACTGTGGCGGAAGATTATTTCTGGCAGGAAGTACCGTTCGTGTATCGTACGCATGATAATCCGGATCCGGAGAAAATCCGTTCACTTGCGGCTTTTATCAATAATTTCGGCTATTCAATAAGAATAAGCAATGATGAAATCCATCCAAAGGAATTACAGAAACTGCTTGAGAAAATAGACGGATCGGACGAGGAGGCACTGCTTTCAAGACTTACATTGCGTTCCATGAAAAGGGCGCAGTATACGACGGACTGCAGCGGACATTTCGGACTTGCAGCCAAGTATTATACGCATTTTACTTCGCCGATAAGAAGATATCCGGATTTACAGATACATCGTATTATCAAGGAATGTCTTCACGGCAGAATGGATGATAAGCGTACATCACACTACAACAAGATTCTTCCGGATGTCACCAAACAGGCGAGCCGGACGGAGAGAAGAGCTGATGATGCCGAGCGTGATGTAGAGAAGATGAAGAAAACCGAATACATGGCGGGACATATCGGAGAGATTTTTGACGGTGTGATATCAGGAATTACAGCCTGGGGAATTTATGTGGAACTTCCGGATACAATTGAAGGAATGGTTCATGTAACGGCACTTGACGGAGATTATTTCAAATATGACGAAGAACATTATGAAATGGTCGGAGAGGCTACTGGGAAAACATATCGTCTCGGCGAACAGGTTAAGGTCAAGTGTATCGGTGCCGATAAATTACAGAGAATAATTGATTTTAAGATGATTGGGTGATCGAGATGGAGAAAAAGAAAGACGGAGGCTTTAAATTAGTAGCCAACAATAAGAAAGCTTATTTTGACTATTTTATCGAAGATAAATGGGAAGCCGGAATGGAACTATACGGAACCGAGGTTAAGTCGGTCCGCATGGGAAAGGCCAGCATAAAAGAATCTTATATTAAGATTGAAAAAAATGAAGTTTTCATTTATAATATGCATATAAGCCCTTATGAGAAGGGCAACATATTCAACCGCGACCCGGTAAGGGTGCGAAAGCTCTTACTTCACCGCAGCGAGATTAACAAGCTCGCCGGCAAGACGGTGGAGAAGGGATATACAATCGTTCCTCTTCAGGTATATATGAAGAACGGACTGGTCAAGATAGAGATAGGTCTCGGAAGAGGCAAGAAGCTTTATGACAAGCGTCAGGATATCGCCAAGAAAGACCAGCGCCGTGAGAACGAACGCGATTTCAAAATCAAGAATATCTAGCCGTAAAGCCGCATATGCGGCCGGCTTGATAATATATTCGGGCTTGTACAGGTTTCGACGGGGATTTTGAATTCGGAGAAGCAAGCCGTATGGTAATGCGTTAAATTCCACACTAAATATAAACGCTGAAGATAATTTAGCAATTGCTGCCTAATGGCAGCTGT
>ULZZ01020608.1_pt1 | contig 10744 bp, 9 predicted proteins | sample 1963581 | NCBI WGS metagenome assembly ULZZ01 (sample SAMEA4835903, study PRJEB28245) | human gut metagenome | biome: gut microbiome; material: fecal sample | place: Denmark | collected 2008 | reverse complement strand
CTGCTGTAATTGAAATTATCGTAGACCGCCTTGGAATATTCATATCCCTTGCTGGCATTTATCCTGATTATTACCACCGATAATACAATAAGTAAAGTCATGACAATCATAAAGATAATTAAAAGCTTCTTCTGCATAAGTGTTGTGAATTTGATGCTTTTACGTCTTCTTACTGCCATGACTTCTCCTTAAATTATCGTTCGGGTATGTCTTTAAACTGCATTACATACTCGCTTTCGCCACTCTTATAATTAATGATCTGATCCTCAGAAGCATATACCATTCCGAGTTCTTCAACTGCTACATTATAAATATACTCATAGTCGATTGAAGTGTCAATTGAAAGTTCCTTCTGATCGTTCTCGATCTTAAGTTCCTCAAGCTGGGCCTGAAGAGTTGAAATCTTACCGGCATTGGTGCTCTTAGCGTTAATCAGCGATACATAATTGGTGCATGTAAAAAGCATTACTCCGATAGCTGCCGCAATCAAAAGTGTGAAAACTCCTCCGACTCTTGTAGCTCTCGCCCTGTTTTCCTCTATTCTGCGGTCCTGCGCCTGTCTTTGTCTCTCCTGTGACACATTCCCGTTCTTTCTTCTCGGAACTCTTACCGGCACGTCCACCCTCCGCTGTGGTGCCTCGCTTCCGTACATATATTCTGTATTATATCTGTTATCTGCCATAATATGCCTCCCGTTTTTTTTCCACATCTATAATCTTCTCTCAAATATCCTTAATTTCGAGCTCTTGGCTCTTTTATTTTCTTCAAGTTCTTCTTCCGATGGTACTATCGGCTTTCTTGTAACGATAACGCCCTTTGGCTTATTGCCGCATACACACACCGGAAATTCCGGTGGGCATGTACATGTATTGACGTTATCCCTGAACTTGTTCTTTACTATTCTGTCTTCCAGCGAATGGAATGTTATTATGCAAAGCCTTCCGCCGTCATTTAAAAGTTCTATCATCTCATCAATAGAATTCTCAAGAACTTCAAGTTCCTTATTAAGTTCAATTCTTAATGCCTGAAATGTTCTCTTGGCCGGGTGTCCGCCCGTCGTCCTGAACTTCATCGGTATAGCTGCCTTTATTATCTCAACCAGCTGACCGGTGGTATGTATTCTCTCATTCTGTCTGGCCTGTACAATATGCTTGGCAATGTTCTTGGCGAACTTGTCCTCTCCGTAATCCCTGATTACTCTGAACAATTCCATCTCGCTATAATCATTAACGATATCTTCGGCTGTCATTGGATTACGTCTGTCCATTCTCATATCAAGCGGTGCATCTTCATCATTATATGTGAAACCGCGTTCCGCGGCATCCAGCTGATAAGACGATACTCCGATATCAAGAAGTATTCCGTCAACCTTCGTCACACCGATATTGGCCAGCGCATTTTTCATATTGCAATAGTTGTCTCTTATGATAGTTACTCTGTCAGCAAACGGTTCGAGTCTCTTCTTCGCAGCAGCGATGGCATCTTCATCCTGATCAATTCCGATGAGCCGTCCGCCCTGTGTAAGTCTCTCACATATATGATATGAATGTCCGGCACCACCTAAGGTTCCGTCCACATATATGCCGTCAGGCTTAATATTCAGCCCTTCTATCGTTTCATTAAGCAAAACCGATTTGTGTACAAATTCCATTCAAAACCTCCGGTTTAAATAGAGAATCCCAGATTCTCCATATTAGCTGCAACTTCATCCATATTGCCTTCATACTCGGCATTGGATTCATCAAAGCGTTCCTTGCTCCAAATCTCTATTTTGCTTGCAGAGCCAACCAACACCACGTCTTTCTCAAGTCCGGCAAATTCTCTTAACACTGCCGGCAGAAGTATTCTTCCCTGCTTATCAAGCTCACATTCCGCTGCTCCCGCAAGAAAAAATCTGGTGAACTGTCTGGTGTTCTTATTGGTAATAGGGAGAGTGCCCAGCCTTTCTTCAAAGGCTGCCCAGTCATCATTGGCGTATCCGTAAAGGCATCCGTCAAGTCCCTTGGTGACCACAAAAGAAGTTCCGAGTTTCTCACGAAACTTAGCAGGTATGATAACACGTCCTTTGGCGTCAATTGTATGGTTGTACTGACCCATGAACATTGCCATCACCCCTTTCCTTCAGGAATCTTATGGTTGAAATCCACCACTTTGCTCCACAATCTTTCACTAAGCCACACTTTTTACCACTTTTAAAGCCATTTTAGCCCATTTTTACATAAATATCAAGAGTATATTTAAAGATTTTAATAATTTCTTTGCATCAAAAAAAGCCACAGAAAAACTTTTTTGTTTTCCTGTGACTTTTGTTCAAAAATCATGATTATGTGGGGGAAAATCCCATTTTTAACGGTATTCCACTGCATCAAATGACAATCTGCCTTCTTTTACCGTCACTTTCACATTATGCTGTCCTTTTTCAAGGTTATATACAGCGTACGCTGCAGTTCTGTCTCCGGAACCGCTGCATGTATATTCCTGTGTCGCGTCATCGGTTTCTATTTCAAGAACTACATCCTTCTGTGCCGCTATTATTGCAAATGAGGTACCTTCAAATTCAAATTCGAAGCTGTCTCCTTCTTCTCCGACAGACACGGTTCTGTTATAGTTTTTAAAACTCGATATAGTAGAGAAATACCATCCGTTGCCGTCTTCTTCCGTGCTTCCGGCAGAAACCTTAATTGCGGCATCCATATCGTCAACTCTTGTTACATAATAATCTTCACTGTCAGTGGTTATTTTCAGATTATCAAAACAGTTATTGTAATAGCTGCTGAGAAGTGATACTCTTCCCGAATTGACCACATTATCGGTATCTTCATATTCAAGCACTTTGACATTATCAACATACGCCTTTATGACATTATCATAGATTTCAAGTTTAAGATTATGCCATTTCTTAACGTCAAATCCGTCAATCTGAACCGAATCCAGCTTAACTGATGCTTTATTAAGCATCACTTCTCCTGTTTCCGTCAGTTTAAGTGCATATCCGCTGTAATCGTTTGCAGCAAGATTATACCTTCCTCCGATTCCTGCGTAGTTTGTTTTTGAATCATCGCTCTTTTTCCTGTCCAGAAGAACATCGGCACTTACTGTGTAATTCTGCCATCTGTCATCAAGCAGTGTCGTCACCGGATCTGACGAGCTTCCCCACTCAGCCGGTTTGTTATCATATGTTATCATCTGCATAAGGACATTATTTCCTTCAAGAGAACTTACCTCAAATGCGCCTGCCTGATCCGTTGTATACCTTGGTGCCATTCCTCTCTTTGAAAGATAATCCTCATCATATGTCTGATATTCAAAATCGTCTTCATAAGGAAGATCAAACAGTGCATAATTCTGGCTGCGGTCGGTATATTCTTTCTCGTCCGGTTTCATTGTCGATATTGTCACCATGGAATACGGCTTTACCGATATTGAAAAAGTATACTCTCCGTCTTTTTCTTTTGGCTGCACATAGCCCTTATATTTTAAGAAGCCATCGTAATAGTTCCCTGTTCCGTCGTATTCATCAGCACTTTCGTACACATTAACCGGGGATGTTTCCTTGCCGGTGTTTTTAATAACAAAATCGTATCCGAGGGTTTTATCTGAATTATTAACGATTACGGTTGAATAATCTCCTGTTTCAGGGTCTTTACATGTAATATAGTTAAATGTCGAATCTACAATTGCATGACCATCTCCACCGGCTTTGCCGTCTCCGTAGCAGGCATTTTCAATAAACTGCCATCCCGGCATTATGAATCTTGAAAAATGAAGTGTCATATAATAGCCTGCATCAAGTGAGTACGCACCACTCCATGGTTCGTTGGCTGTAATAAGCTGCTTTGGAAAATATGTTGCGCCACTATAATACGAACTGATAAGCGGCTGGAACTCATACATTGTCATTCCCTCAGTCATGGCCTGTGTTATTCTCGATGCGATGTCAAGCATGCCGTTTAATCCGCTTAATCCGCTCGCATTTTCTTCTCTGTTGCGGGCCAGTTGTTCTGCCTTCATAGGTGACGAACCTTCCGAGAACCATACTTTCTTGCCGTTTTCTTTCTGTACTGTCTTGGTTGCATCACTTGTAAAAGATGTGTAATGCGATGTAACAACATCCACAACCTCCATAAGCTCATCATCCTCAAGCATTGATTTTGATATGCCCCATGTTCCTACACCTTCTCCGGCAACTACCCGGATTGAACCGTAATCATATCTTTCATCTGTCTCATTTTCCAATGCATTTGCAACATATTTAATGAAATCCGGCTCGATATTACGCTCGTTTTGTCCGACTGTCAGATATGATATTTTACATCCATATGTATCATAGAATGCTTCTATTGTCTCCTTATACCACTCATATCTGGCTTCGTACTTACCTTCGTCCGTATCCGGTTCATCCACCCATGCAGGCATTCCCCAGTACAACATATCTATCTTCAGGTCAGGATTAATGCTGAGAGCATCAGCTGCAATACTGTAAGCAGCACCTCTGGTAACATCTGCTTTTTCATCTGCGCTTCTTTTTACTGCCGGTTCCGTTCCCGAAGATGAATCGACATCAGCTCCCATCTCAAGCTTATAAAGTGAAATATTCAATCCGTCACTGCCAAATACATAATTAAGTATTTCCCAGTACGCATCCGGATTTTCCTCCTTATAATCCAGAAGAAGTCTTGATGAATTGTTGGCGGATATATATCCAAAGCCTTCATAAAGCATGTTTTCATCTGTAATTGCCGCGCTGCCGTCAATAACAATCTCACGTGTCTGGTCGTTTTTGCTATCAAATATCATTTCCGGTTACCCAAATCCAGTCCTGAGCAGGCGCATCCGTATAACCCGCTGATAAAACTTTAACTTTAGTTTCTGTTGTCTCATCAAATCCCGGAAATACAATCTGGAGTGATCCTATTGAATCAAGCGTTCCGCCAAGTGCCTTCTGTGCATCAAATACCATTCTGTATTTGCCGTCTTCTTTAATCGTAAGCTTGTCAGCAGGTGATGATTCATCCCATAATGACACGGTGTCTTCACCGCTCACAAGTTCATAGCACCAATGAAGTTCAGATTCGTCAATATCCATGCCGCTCACTTCAAAATCAACCACTACTCCTGTAGTTCCCGCAGGTACTGAGTCGCTGTTATACATTGACAATTCCGGGTCATACACTGTGGAAATCTTAAGCCATGCTTTATATGTATCTCCGCTTTTTTCTGCAATTTCCGAAAGATTAACCTCCAACGGATTGCCCTGTTCTGACATTGACTTTAATTCCTGTTCTGCCTCAGTTGTCACCTCCTGCTCAACTTTCGTCGCTGCTTCTGTCACTGCTTCTGTAGTCTTGGTGCTGTCTGCCTTATTTGAACATGCAACTGCCATAATCGCCATCGAAACCACCAATACACCGCCAATAATTTTCTTATACATTACTAAAATCTCCTTTTATTTTTTTATTTATTTAAATGATAAACAATATTGCGCCGGCTAACAATGAATGATATTATCATAATTGAACAATTTGAACATTCGAGGTGTTAATATGTGGTATTATTCTTATTTTCCAACCGAACCGAATGCTGAACTTCCGATGTATCTGTACAGTATAGGCATGCACGATACCCAGCCGCTCCTTGTAAGACCTGAGGGACACAGGCATGATCAGTTTTTCTATAACACAACCGGAAGCGGCACAATACTGATATACGGTCAAAAATACAATATTCCGGAGAAAAGCAGTTTCTTCATTCCTGCCCATGTTCCGCATGAATACTATCCCAATACCGACATCTGGGATATCCGCTGGTTTGTTCCGTGCGGAAAAGGTCTTAGGGCACTTTACAAACATATTAATCTGAAATTTGGCATTTATCCGCTTTCTGATGCCAGAAATCTGGACAGTCTCCTTAACAGGATGCGCAGCGAACTTATGTATAATGACATTAACGGAAATCTTTTTGCATCTGCGCACATTAATGAATTTATATTGGAATTTGCCGTACAATCCGGCCTTTTACATAGAGAAATCTCATACCCGGAACAAAATATGAATCCATATTCACGTCATATGAGAATTATAAAAGATTATATTGACAGCCATTATATGCAGCCAATTTCAATGGATGAGCTGTGTGCTTTAGAAGGACTTACCCCGCAGCATATATGCCGTATTTTCAAACAATGCGTCAGGATGCGTCCGTCAGAGTACATTCTCAATGTCCGCATAAGCCATGCTAAAGAAATGCTTTTGCACACTTCTCACAGCATAAGCGAAATTGCATACTGGTGCGGATTCGAAAATAATAATTATTTCTGGAAAAAATTCCGTGATATTACAGGTTATGCGCCCGGAGAGTACAGAAAACTCTCGAGCGCACAGAATTATTGATTATTTAAGTGTTTTTATTTTGGTCTTATTGATTTTCATCATAAAAATTACTGCTATAACACATGAGAGGACTTCCGCTATAATAAATGTTGTCCACACAAGCCATATCATGCCGTTGTCGGCGGCTGCCACAAATGAAAATCCCCATGCTACAGGCAGTACAAAAAGTGTCTGTCTGCATATTGATATTACAAGTGACTGCAGTCCAGAATCAAGCGCCTGGAATACTCCCTGGAACGCCACATTGGCACCTGCAAAGACAAAACTTATTGATATCACACGCATCGCCGCTATGTACATTTTTTCAGTGACACCTGAAAGCCCGAACACATGGGCAAGCGGATTGGCCACAACTTCTATTATCAATGTTCCGATAAGCATGATACCAAGTGTGTATATCATTCCGTATTTTACGCCATCAGATACCCTCTTACGGCTTCCCATTCCATGGTTGTACGACACAATAGGTGTTACCGCATCTCTGAGACCAAATGCGGCAAATAATATAAACTGCTGGATTTTGTAATATAATCCATATGCTGTTACCGCGTTTTCTCCTACTCTCTTGAGTATGATATTCATTCCGTAAGTCATGATTGACATAAGGGCCTGAGCTATTATTGCCGGAAGGCCTATGCTGTAAATTTCTTTAATTATTCCGCCATCAGGTTTTATATATATATATTTATTTGAAATTTCAGAATTGAACTTCAGGTGGAAAACAAGTCCGCATACGCAGGATACAATCTGTCCTATTACAGTTGCCCACGCAGCACCTGCAACACCGAGCTTTGGCATGCCGCATAATCCGTATATAAGAATCGGGTCAAGTATAATATTGGTCACGGCACCCGCCACCTGCGCAATGGTTGACAAATGGGACCTTCCGGTTGCCTGGAGCATTTTCTCAAAGAACGAGAAAAATACTATTCCGGGAGACACAATACAACATATTTTTAAATATTTCACGGCCATATCATGCACAATCGTTGTATCAGTCTGAGTGTTTATATATGTTTCTACCCCAAACACGCCCAAAAGTGCAAACAATATATAGATTACTATTCCCAGAAAATAAGCGTTTCCGACTATTTTGTCCGCTTTTTCTTTATCTCCCTGGCCAAGGCTCTTTGACAGCAGTGCATTCACTCCAACACCCGAACCTATTCCGATAGCGACCATTAACATCTGTACGGGAAAAGCAAGCGTAAGTGCATTGAGTGCTGTCTCCCCGTTCTCTTTCATATTTGACACAAAAGCACTGTCAACTATATTGTACAATGCCTGCAGCATCATGGAAATTATCATAGGTATTCCCATGACAAGCATAAGTTTTTTTACCGGCATTACAGCCATTTTACTTTCACTGTTTTGTTTTTTCATATTTCCTCCATACAAAAAAAGCGCAAATCCAACAATCTGGATTTACGCTTTATAATACGGCAAAGCCGCTGTTATTCCGCCACTCGACGCCAATTATTCTATCAAATAGATTCTTAAAAAGTCAAGAGCAAAAATTACTCTTCACTGTCGTCAGAACCTTCATCTTCTTCCGGCTCTTCTACAGCTGTATCTTCTTCGGTGCTATCCTGTGCAGATGTCTCTTCCATATCGTCATCAATGTCAGAACTTACTTCCTCCATCGCTTCCTCTTCTGCCTGTTCCTCTTCCTCGGCTTCATCGTCTATATCCACAGCCGATTTCTTAGACTTCTTAACCGGTATCGGATCAAGCTGTGACGGCTTACCCTTAAGTCTCATTCTCATAACAATCACAATTGCAAGTGCTGCCACAAAAAGCACTGCCGATAGAATCTGTGATACCGCTACACTGCCTATCTTAAGCTGGTCAGTTCTGAATCCTTCAACTATGAAACGGATAACACCATATCCCATAAGATATCTGCAGAATGTTTCTCCGTAGAACTTCTTCTTATCCCTGAAAATGAGCAGAAGAATGAGTAATACAAGGTTAAGTACGCTCTCATAAAGGAATGTAGGCTGAACCTGTACATATTCCACTCCGTTGATCATAACCTTCATGGCATCCGTAACATCAACATTCGTGCCTATATCCGCAACAGGAATCTGCATTGCAAAAAGGCTGTCTGTGTATGAGCCGAAGGCCTCTCTGTTAAAGAAATTGCCCCATCTTCCTATAATCTGTCCTGTGATAAGCCCAAGCACTGCCGTGTCCGTAAACTTAAAGAACTTCATCTTCTTAACCTTACAGAATATCACAGCCACGACCACTGCTCCGATTACTCCGCCGTAGATAGCGAGTCCGCCGCCTCTTAAATTAAATATCTGTGTGAGATTCTTGCTGTAATAATCCCATTCAAATATAACGTAATATAACCTAGCGCATATTATACCACCGACTATTCCGAACAGTGTATAATCTATGTAATCATCAACCTTCTGTCCCGTTCTCTTAGCTTCATGATATGCCATAAGTGCACCGCATACCATGGAAAGTGCCATGATAACGCCGTAATAAGCTATTTCAAATCCGAATACGGTAAAACTCTTGTTTACCAGTACCTCAAATCCCAAATGCGGAAATCTTATTGGTCCGACATCCATATTATTATCTCCTTTATACTGTCTTTTTTATAGACAATATTGTAATACAATCCGCCACTAAATTCAACTTTCAAATTAATTTTATTGTCTTAACTCCGTAAATGTGCTATATTTTAGTAAGTCATACAAAATAAAATACAGACATGTCTTATGTCTGCCGAAAGGATTAGATTTTACAATGAAATTAGGAATCGTAGGATTACCGAATGTCGGTAAAAGTACACTTTTTAACTCTCTAACCAAAGCCGGTGCAGAGTCAGCCAATTATCCGTTCTGTACAATAGACCCGAACGTAGGCGTTGTTTCAGTTCCGGATGAGCGCCTCGGCAAACTCGCCGCTCTTTATGATTCAGCCAAAATAGTTCCGGCCGTAATTGAATTTGTCGATATTGCCGGTCTTGTAAAGGGTGCATCCAAGGGTGAAGGTCTCGGTAACCAGTTTCTCTCGCACATCAGGGAAACGGATGCCATCGTACATGTGGTAAGATGCTTTGAAAACACCAATATCGTCCATGTAGACGGTTCAATAGACCCGTTGAGAGATATCGAAACAATTAATTACGAACTTATTTTCTCAGACCTTGATATTCTTGAGAGACGAATCGCCAAAGTTTCAAGAGGCGCCCGCAATGATAAGGCTCTCGCCAAGGAACTTACTCTTCTTGAGGGCATCAAGGCACATCTTGAGCAAAGCAAGCCTGCCCGCTCATATGAACCGGAAGATGATGATATGAAGGCCCTCATGGCTACTTATGATCTGCTCACAGCCAAGCCTGTAATCTACGCTGCCAATGTCAGTGAAGATGACCTTGCCGATGACGGAGCTTCCAACAAGTACGTCCAGGCAGTACGCGAATATGCAGCCAGGGAAGGCAGTGAAGTGTTCGCAGTATGTGCACAGATTGAAGAGGAGATTTCCGAACTTGATGATGATGAAAAGAAAGAATTTCTTGAAGACCTCGGTCTTAAGGAATCCGGTCTTGATAAACTTATCAAAGCAAGTTACAGCCTCTTAGGTCTTATAAGTTTCCTTACAGCAGGTCCTACAGAGACACGCGCATGGACCATCCGTAAAGGAACCAAGGCTCCGGGTGCCGCCGGTAAGATTCACAGCGATTTTGAACGTGGATTTATCAAAGCGGAAGTTGTATATTACCAGGATCTTCTTGACTGCGGTTCTTATGCCGCTGCCAAAGAAAAAGGTCTTGTAGGCATAGAAGGTAAAGATTATGTAGTCAAAGACGGTGACGTAATACTTTTCAGATTCAATGTATAATTTATAAAACAAGGGCAAAAAGTCATTTTCCAGAACTTTTTGCCCTTTACTATCATAGAAATTATTTACAATATTTCCTTACTTATTCTTCTATTGGCTTCTTCTTACAGATTCCTATTGCCAGAAGAGCAGCTCCCATCAATGCAGCACCCCAGATAATATACATTCCAGAGTATCCTGCGGCAATGTCTTTATTGTCGCCATCTGATTTGTCATTGCCGGTATTATCATCATCAGTATTGCTATCGCCAGGTTCTGCTTTCGCTTTGATTGTATATCCGCACTCACATACTTTGTCACCATTCTCAAGAGTAGTAAAACTATGATTTGCAATAGTATCAGACTTTGCAAAATCATCAGAGAAACAATACTTCTCCGTACATACTTTCCAATGACTGTTCTCATCATACTTCCAATCGCTTAATGTATGTTCATGTACTGATGTGGCGCGTGTAACCTTTACACCTGTTATGAAGTGACCTCTTGTCAAGAGT
>ULZZ01002044.1_pt1 | contig 12902 bp, 8 predicted proteins | sample 1963581 | NCBI WGS metagenome assembly ULZZ01 (sample SAMEA4835903, study PRJEB28245) | human gut metagenome | biome: gut microbiome; material: fecal sample | place: Denmark | collected 2008 | reverse complement strand
ATTAGATAGAATGACGAAAAAAACGATTCATTTGCTCATTTTTTCATTTATGACTGACTTAATATAGTATAATTTTGCGGCAGAAAATCTAATTAATTTGAAAAGCAATGAAAGTAGATTCAGTAAAAAACAATCGAAGAGCATTATTTGCTTTGCTGTTGTGTTCAGGATTTATTGCTTCACATCCGTTAACGGTGTTTGCAAGCAGTAATGAGGTTCAAGCTACTCAGCAACAAAATTTGACAGTGTCTGGTGTCGTAAAAGACAATGCGGGGGAACCAGTAATTGGAGCTAGTATTGCCGTTAAAGGAGGTACTACAGGTACTATATCCGATATCGACGGTAAGTTTTCTTTAAATGTTGCAAAATGGGCTATTCTTGAAGTATCTTTCATCGGCTACAAGACCCAGGAGTTTAAGATTGATTCTTCCAAATCATTGAACATTGTTTTGAAAGATGATACTGAAATGTTGGATGAGGTTGTTGTTGTCGGTTATGGTACAATGCGTAAGAAAGACTTGACAGGTTCTGTTGTGCAAATTAATCCAACTAAGATTGCTGACCAAAATCCGACTTCTGTACAAGATGTATTACGAGGAACTCCAGGTTTGCAGATTGGTTATGATGCTTCGGCAAAAGGTACAGATGCTTCTATCCAATTGCGTGGTCAGAACTCTTTAGGTACCAATGCCAGTCCGATGATTGTGTTAGATGGTATGCCTTTCTATGGTGAGCTTTCTGAAATTAATCCGGACGATATTGCACAGATTGATGTGTTGAAAGATGCTTCTTCTGCGGCTATCTATGGTGCCAAGGCTGCTGCGGGTGTTATTATCATTACTACAAAGAAAGGTAAGGAAGGAAAACCTGTTATTAATGTAAGTGCAAACCTTTCGGTAGTTAATAAATCTGATTACCGCGACTATTATGATGCTGCTGGATATCTTAAATTCCATCAGGATTGGCGTAAAATGTATTATACCTATGGCCAGGGAGAAGATGGCTTGTATGGCTATTATCAAGCGAAAGATGGTAATGGTAACGTCCTGTATCCTGAAGGTTACTTCGATGACCCCCGCACTATGTCGGAAAGTGAGCAGCAGAAGTGGATGACTAATGTAGGTGCTAGTGGTATTGGTCCGTCAGATGGTGAGACAGCGCTGAATTTGTTTGCTCGTCGTTTACAATTCTACAATTCTCCGTTGATGATGGATAATTTCTTGAATGGACGTATGGTCGATTGGAATGATGCCACATTCCGTACCGGATTCAATCAAGATTATAATGCTAGTATTTCGGGTGCTACTGAACGTGTGAACTACTACTTCTCACTGGGGTATGTAAACAATGAAGGTGCCGTACAGGGGAATGAATACAATGCATTCCGTTCAAACATGAAAATCAATGCGAAAATCACAGATTGGTTGGAAGTAGGTGCCAATGTGAACTTCCAGGATCGTTCAGATGGCGATATTCAGGTTTCGTTGGGAAGCAATTATTGGGATGCCAATATGTTGCGTAACTCTCCATACGCTTCTATGTATGATGAGGATGGAAATTATGAACAATATCCTATGTCTGGTCTGCCTTCTAATGGTGGTTATAACTACTATTTTGACCGTCAATACTATGATTTGGAAAAAGGTTACACTGTATTGAATACAATTTTCAATGCCAAAATCACTTTGCCGGCAGGTTTCACTTATTCATTTAATATTGCTCCTCGATACCAGTGGTATTATGACCGTTATTGGATGTCTGCCGATCTGCCTGATGCTTCAGCTTCCAGCCGAGGAGTAAATCGCGGATGGAGTAAGAATTTTGACTGGAACTTGAATAACACTATTACCTGGGACAAGACATTCGGCGATCACCATTTTACTGCTACATTAGTACAGGAAGCAGAAGAGCACCGTTATTGGAGCGATAATATCAATGCACGTAATATCACTCCGAGTGACGCCTTGGGCTTCCACTATACATCGGGTGCCAACAAGAGTCAGAGTAGTTTCAGTACCAACGATACACACTATACGGCAGCTTCTTATCTTGGTCGTTTGTTCTATGGATTGAAAGACCGTTATATGATAACTGGAACTTTCCGTCGTGATGGTTATTCTGGTTTTGGTGCTAATAATCCATGGGGTAACTTCGGTTCTGTGGGTGTTAGCTGGGTATTTTCTGAAGAAAAATTCATGTCTGCCACTCGCGACTGGTTCGATATGGGTAAGTTACGTTTGTCATGGGGTACCAACGGTAACCGTGAATTCGGCGATGTATATTCTACATTGGCTAACCTGGCTTTGGCAGGAGGAAACATGGTGTACTACCAGAATGGTAATTCCAATGTGGTTAATCCGCTTTATATGAGCCGCCTGGCTGCTCCTAACTTGGAATGGGAAAAGACAAAAGCATGGAACGTTGGTTTGGACCTTTCTTTCTTTAACGGAAGATTGACAGCCAACATGGATTATTATTTCAAGAAGACCACTGATATGATTATGAGTCAGCGTCTGCCGAATTTCTCTGGATTTGGATCTATTATGGCTAACTTGGGTGAAGTACAGAACCAAGGTTTTGAAATCGCACTTAATTCTACCAACATTCAGAACAAGGACTTTACTTGGAATACTTCTGTAGGTTTCTCTATTAATAAGAACAAAATCAACCACATCTACTACGACTACGATGAAAACGGAGTAGAAAAGGATGATACATCTAACGGATGGTTTATTGGACAGCCTATCGGTACCATCTGGTATTATGAAACAGATGGTGTATGGCAGAACACACCGGAAGACATTAAGGCTGCCGCACTGGTAGGACAGAAACCGGGTGACCCGAAAGTTGTAAATAATTATACGGAGGATGATCAGATTTTGGAAGATGGAACTCGTATCCCGGTATATAACGATAACGATAAAGTATACCAAGGTACTACAGCTCCTCCTATCTATTGGAACATGCGCAACGACTTCACTCTGTGGAAAGATTTGACACTCTCTATTTCATTGTACTCATACATGGGGCACAAGAGTCGCGCAGGTTACTGGTTGAACCAGGAAAACGGAGGTTCACAGGTAACAAACGGATTTAACGTAGCAGCTAGAGAATATTGGACTCCGGATAATCCGACAAATGATTATTGCCGTTTGGAAGCAGTAGGTCCTAATACTGGTTTGTCTGGAGGCGTTGATAAAGTCTATAACCGTAGCTTTGTTCGTTTGGATGACATCACTATCGGTTATACGTTGCCGAGAAAATGGACACACAAGTTTATGGTAGACCGCATTCGTCTGACTGCCACTTGCAAGAATGTTTGTACGATTGACGGTTGGGAATACGGTGATCCGGAAACAGGTGGATTGGCTACACGTTCCTTTAACTTTGGTATTAACGTAACACTCTAATTACTGAAAAAACATTATGAAAACAATAAATACAATATTTACAAAAGGATGTATGGTGCTGGCTTCAGCTGCGCTGCTTACTACTGGATGTACGGATGACTTCCTGAAGCAAGACCCCTTGTCATTCTATAATCCTGAAAATACCTATACGACCGAATCAGGATTGAAGGCTGCCATGGCAATGTGTGACTATGGTTTGAAGGAAATGTTGATGGATGGTAACTCGAATGTTCTTCCTATGGCTTCTCTTTATTTTATGACTGATATTGGTTTGTATGCTAAAACAGATGCAAATCCTGTACAGGCAGACTTCGCTAATATCATTACTCCTACTTCCGGTATGGCAGGTGGGGGTGACTTAAACGCTATGCAACGTTTTTGGGATCGTACCTGGAACAGTGTTACTTTTGCTAATACAATTATTTCGAATGTAGATAAGGTAGAAGGCTTGGATCCTACTTTACGCGACGAGTATCTGGGTCGTGCTTATTTCCATCGTGCTTATGCTTACTATCATGGTGTATTGTTGTTTGGTGATATTCCTTTGATTACAAAATTGATTGAAGTTCCTAAGCAAAACTATAAATCAACCAGTAAGGAAGCCATCTTTAAAATGTTGGTACATGATTTGGAATTTGCAGTAGAACATGTACCGCCTCAGAAAGAGATTGGTTACATTGGAACGGTGAATCAAGAAGCTTGTATGCAGCTCCTTATTAAATGCTATCTGGTGGTAGGAGAATATGCAAAGGCTGAAGCGATGGCTACAGACTTGATTAATAACCATGGACTGGCACTTATGAAAGCGCCGTTTGGTACCAATGTACCTTCAGGTAATCCAGAAACATGGCCTGTAGAACGTAACGTAATTTGGGACTTGCATCGTGGTGTCAATATTACCGATGCTTCAAATACGGAAATGATTATGCCGATTCTGAACTATTATACAGAAGGTTTTATTTCTTATCCGCAAATGCGTGCTATGTGTGTGCACTGGAGTAATGGTGACATTGTTGATCCTCATAATATAGGCTCTCCAACTTATAACTATGCACGTACTGATGATAAATATAATGCAGAGTTGGATTGGTTGCGTGCTTTAGGTCGTGGAATCGGTTGTTTCCGTACATCTTATCACTACAACCAGACTATCTGGAACTACGACGGTGAAACAGACTGGCAGGATTTGCGCCACAACCGTGAAAAGGGTAACTGGGTAGAGATGACCGACTTGAAATACAACAATCCTTCTTCTGAGTTTTATGGACAGAATATGATGCTTTATGCGCCGGAAGACTGGGGATGGGATGAAGAGAAAAATGAACCTTTAATTAAGAAAGGACAATTGCTTTGTAAAGATACTATTCGTAGCTGGTTCCCGACTCCGTTGTATAAGGTTTATATCCTCGACCAGAGTGCAGAGGAGAATATGAATGCCAATCAGTTTAACGGTGCGACAAAAGGTAATAATGTATCTAACGGTAACTTGTATCTGTTCCGTTTGGCAGAAACTTATCTGTTGCGTGCAGAAGCTAAGTTCTATCAGGGTAATGCAACAGGAGCAGCTGAAGATGTTAATGAAATTCGTCGCCGTGCCAATGCTAAGAAGATGTTTACAACGGTAACAATTGGAGACATTTGTGATGAACGTGCACGCGAACTTTACCTGGAAGAATGGCGTCAGCCTGAGTTAACCCGTATCTCTTGGTGCTTAGCAAAGAGCGGTCAACCGGATGAATGGGGTGATACTTATGATTTGGCTACTTGGGACAAACAAAGTGGTACAGACCTGAACGGTGGTAGCTATTGGTACAAGCGTACAACTCGTTACAGTATTTTCAACCATGGTCCTATTACATCTAAGGTTGAAATTAATTATCAGGTTGACAAACGTAACTTGTTCTGGCCTATTCCTAATTCTGCTATTACCGCGAATACTGGTGCTCAGCTTCGTCAGAATTACGGCTATGATGGATATGATGATAGCGTATTTATGTTCGATAATTGGGAGGATGCTGTTGCTGATGAGGAAACAGCTAACTAAAGAAGGATAAGTAATTTCTAATAAAAAACGTCTTGATGTTTTGCGTCAAGACGTTTTTTATTAGAAAATTGTCTGTATTGAATGTCTTCTGGAAGTCTAGGTTCTTTATTGCGAAAATCTGACTCTCTTTTTTATATCTCCCTTCTCTAAACCGTAGGTTTCGCATTGCGAAAACCTATGTTTCCCTGCTAGAAAACGTAGGTTTCTCGATGGGAAAACGTATAAAACTCTTTGGTGCAATGCACTATTCACAAAAGGTTTTTATAAAAGAAAAAAGAAAGAGGACATAAGAATGATATAAGTCGGGATAAGAGAAATAAAAAGGCATTGCCTGTGAGTTCCAAACCTCAGGCAATGCCTTTCTTTATATCAAGACCGATAAACTATTTATCCGATATTCTTCACTTTAATCAGGTATTCAGCAATCTGAACGGCATTCAGAGCGGCACCTTTCTTAATCTGGTCGCCTACAATCCAGAAAGTCAGACCGTTTTCGTTAGCCAGGTCTTTACGGATACGACCTACATATACAGGGTCTTTTCCAGCCAGGAACAACGGCATCGGATATTCTTTCTTTTCAGGGTTGTCCATCAGTACCAGACCTTCGCCGTTGGCAAATGCTTCGCGGGCTTCTTCTACAGATACCGGACGTTCTGTTTCAATCCAGATGCTTTCTGAGTGTGAACGAAGTGCAGGAACACGTACGCAAGTTGCACTAACCTGTACATCTGAGTGCATGATTTTACGTGTTTCATTGTACATCTTCATTTCTTCTTTGGTATAACCGTTGTCTGTGAACACGTCAATCTGAGGAATCAGGTTGAATGCCAGCTGATAAGCGAATTTCTCTACAGTGACAGGCTCTCCGGCCAATACCTGACGGTACTGTTCGTAAAGCTCGTCCATGGCAGCCGCACCGGCACCACTGGCAGCCTGGTAAGTAGATACGTGTACACGTTTGATATGAGTCAGGTTTTCGATAGCTTTCAGGGCTACAACCATCTGGATAGTCGTACAGTTAGGGTTGGCAATGATGCCACGTGGACGGTTCAGCGCGTCTTCTGCGTTGACTTCAGGCACTACCAGAGGAATATCGTTTTCCATACGGAAAGCGCTGGAGTTGTCAATCATCACTGCACCGTATTTAGTGATGGTTTCTGCAAACTCCTTAGAAGTTCCCGCACCGGCTGACGTAAAGGCGATGTCTACTCCTTTGAAATCATCGTTGTGCTGCAGAAGTTTTACTTCGATTTCTTTTCCGCGAAAAGTGTATTTTCGTCCGGCACTTCTTGAAGATCCGAACAACAGCAGTTCATCTACCGGGAAGTTTCTTTCATCGAGCACACGCAGGAACTCCTGTCCTACGGCTCCGCTTGCACCAACAATTGCTACTTTCATTTCTTATGTTTCTTGTTTAAGTTAATAAATTCCGTGATTGTATTGCTTTCTGTATTTTAGTTAGATACTTTTGTCTTCTCCTTGTATCCTTTGAACCGCAAAATTAAAACATTTTGGAATACCAAAGGGGAAATACGGAACTTTTTTCGTATTTTTGTCCATAAATTTAAACCGAATAAACCGAACAGCTCATTATCTATGGAAGAATTGTTAGATTTTTTTCATCTCAATATAGATTTTCCCATCACTGACCCCACCTGGATTTTTTTCCTTGTGTTGGTCATCATCCTGTTTGCTCCGATTGTATTGGAACGTCTGCGTATTCCGCATATCATCGGAATGATTCTGGCAGGTATCGTCATCGGGGAACATGGATTCAATATTCTGGCGCGCGACAGCAGTTTTGAGCTTTTCGGTAAGGTAGGACTGTATTATATCATGTTCCTGGCCGGATTGGAAATGAACATGGAGGGTTTCAAGAGTATCCGTGTGAAGGCTACGGTGTTAGGCTTGCTGGCCTTTATCTTCCCGCTGGGTATCGGTGTGTGGACTAACCTGAACTTGCTGGGATACGGACTGATTACTTCTGTGCTGCTGGCCAGTATGTATGCTTCGCACACTTTGATAGCTTATCCGATTGTGATTCGTTACGGTATCAACCGGCAGCGGGCTGTCAGCATTGCGGTGGGAGGTACGGCGGTGACGGATACGCTGACCTTGTTGGTTTTGGCCGTCATTGCAGGTATGTACAAGGGCGATACCTCGGATATGTTTTGGGTGTGGCTGGTGCTGAAAGTCGTGGTGCTGAGCGTGGTGATTATGCTGACGTTCCCTCGCATCGGGCGCTGGTTCTTCCGTCGTTACAGTGACCAGGTGGTACAGTATATCTTTGTGATGGCCATGGTCTTCTTGGGGGCCGGATTGATGGAGCTGATTGGTATGGAAGGAATCTTAGGCGCCTTCCTGGCCGGGCTGGTGCTGAACCGTCTGATTCCGCATGTTTCTCCGTTGATGAGTCACCTGGAGTTTGTGGGAAATGCGTTGTTTATTCCTTATTTCCTTATCGGGGTGGGAATGCTTATAAACGTGAATGTGTTGTTCGGTCATATCGATTCCATTAAGGTGGCTGGTGTCATGATTGTGGTGGCACTGTTAGGCAAATGGATTGCATCGTGGCTGACACAGAAAATATATCGCATGAAGGCAGTAGAACGGGAACTGATGTTCGGACTGAGTAATGCACAGGCTGCGGCTACCCTGGCGGCGGTACTGGTGGGTTACAACATTATTCTGCCCAGTGGAGAGCGTTTGTTGAACGAAGATGTACTGAATGGTACCATTCTGCTGATTCTAGTGACGTGTGTGGTCAGCTCGTTTATTACGGAACATGCGGCCAAACGAATTGCGATGGATGATGCAGAGCTGGATGAAGAAAAAGAACAGCAAAAGGAACGTATCCTGATTCCTGTGGCCAATCCGGACACACTGGATAAACTGATGCAGCTGGCGCTGGTGGTACGTGATGAAAAGCGGACGGACAATCTGGTGGCACTGAATGTGATTAATGACAACAATGATTCTGTGCGGTTGGAGATGCGGGGAAAGAGAAGCCTGGAAAGGGCGGCTCAGATTGCTGCGTCGGCCAATGTCTTTCTGAAAACAGTGTCGCGTTTCGACTTGAATATTGCTACGGGTATTTTACATACAGCTAAGGAAACTGAGGCAACTACGATTGTCATTGGTTTGCACAACAAGGCCAATATCGTGGATTCATTCTTCGGTAATCTGACGGAAGATTTGCTGAAGAATACTTATCAGCAGGTGATGATTGCCCGCTTTCTGATGCCGGTCAATACGTTGCGGCGTATCATTGTGGCGGTACCTCCTAAATCGGAATTTGAGCACGGCTTTGTGAAATGGATTACGCACTTGTGCCGCATGAGTAGTCAGCTGGGATGCCGTCTGCATTTCTTTGCTCATCCCCAGACTTTGGGGTATATCAAGGGATATATCCAGAAGAAGCACAAGGATGTGATGACGGAATACCAGGAACTGGATAACTGGGACGACTTGCTGATTATTACAGGGCAGGTGAATTACGATCATCTGCTGGTCATTGTCAGTTCACGAAGAGGGTCTATTTCGTACGACTCTTCTTTTGAACGTTTGCCCATGCAGGTATCCAGATATTTTAATAACAACAGTATCATGCTGCTGTATCCTGACCAGAAGGGTGACCCGAATGAAACACTGAGTTTTGCCGATCCGCGTGGATGGGCCGAAACGCAGTATTATGACAAGGTGGGCAACTGGTTTTATAAATGGTTTAAGAAAGATTCATGAGCGAAGAAAATAAGAAAGAATGGCAGCAGCGCACGGAATTGCTGTTAGGCGAAGAGAAGATGGAGCGTCTGCGTAAGGCGCATGTGTTGGTGGTAGGCCTGGGAGGAGTAGGTGCGTATGCGGCTGAAATGATTTGTCGTGCCGGAGTGGGACGGATGACGATTGTAGATGCCGATACGGTACAGCCGAGTAACATCAACCTTCAGTTGCCGGCCACTCATTCCGTAATTGGCCGACCGAAGGCAGAGGTATTGGCCGCCCGTTTCCGGGATATCAATCCGGAACTGGATTTGACGGTACTCCCGGTTTATCTGAAGGATGAGGCGATTCCGCAGCTGTTGGATAGTGCTTCGTTCGATTTTGTGGTGGATGCCATTGATACGGTGGCTCCCAAGTGTTACCTGATTTATCATGCGCTTCAGCGGGGATTGAAGATTGTCAGCAGCATGGGAGCCGGAGCCAAACGGGATATTACGCAGATTCGTTTTGCGGATTTGTGGGATACGTATCATTGTGGGTTGAGCAAGGCGGTGCGTAAGCGTTTGCAGAAAATGGGCATGAAGCGGAAACTGCCGGTGGTGTTCAGCACGGAGCAGGCTGATGCAAATGCGGTGATATTGGTGGATGATGAGCAGAACAAGAAGTCTACCGCAGGAACCGTCAGCTATATGCCGGCCGTATTCGGATGCTATCTGGCGGAGTATGTAATTCGTAAATTGTAAAGTCGTATGATTCAGTTGGAAGGGATAACCAAGAGCTTTGGTGCGCTTCAGGTGTTGAAGGGGATTGACCTTGAAATCGGAAAAGGTGAAGTGGTCAGTATTGTGGGACCCAGTGGGGCAGGAAAGACTACCTTGCTGCAAATTATGGGTACACTCGACAAGCCGGACGGAGGACGAATTATATTGAACGGCACGGAGGTGAACCGTCTGAAAGAAAAAGAGCTTTCTGCCTTCCGGAACCGGGAAATCGGTTTTGTTTTTCAGTTTCACCAGCTGTTGCCTGAGTTTACGGCGGTAGAGAATGTCATGATGCCGTCTTTGATTCAAGGCAAGTCGGCGGGAACTGCCCGAAAGGAAGCATTGGATTTGCTGGATTTCCTGGGATTGTCAGAGCGGGCCACGCATAAGCCGGCAGAACTTTCGGGTGGCGAAAAGCAGCGTGTGGCTGTAGCCCGTGCCTTGATGAACCATCCTTCGGTAATCTTGGCGGACGAGCCTTCCGGAAGTCTGGATACGCAGAACAAGGGAGAATTGCATCGGTTGTTCTTTGAACTGCGTGACAAGTTAGGGCAGACTTTTGTCATCGTAACGCACGATGAGGAGCTGGCCACTCAGACCGACCGTACCATTCATCTGGTGGACGGACGCATTGTATAAGATAAAAAAATCCCGTCCCGGTATGTATACCGGCGGACGGGATAAATTTTTCCTCGATTTATTAGCTTTTTAGAAAGAAAGGTGTACGATTTCCGGATTGTGGTCGGAAAGGAATTTCTTTGCTTCCCGGTTCTCTTCAGGAATGTAGCTGCGCTGTACCTCTATTTGAGGAGTGACAAATATGAAGTCAATTTTCTCACATGAAGCGGCAGGAATGCGTCCGAAGTCATGGAAGGTATAGCTGGCACCTTTTTGCTGGAGGGCTGTCTTATGCGCATCCTTCAGCACGAAACTGTTGCCGGTGATAGTCTGGTAGGCTTCCGACTGGTCGGATACATTGAAGTCTCCGGTAACTACGGCAGGCTGGTCGCCTACGATTTCTTTTATTTTCTCAATAATCAGCAAAGCGCCTTTTTTACGGGCTTCTGTTCCCACATGGTCAAAGTGCGTATTGATGGCCATAAAGATTTTTCCGTTGGTTTTGTCTTTCAGCTTGGCCCAGGTGGCAATACGGGTGCAGGCACCGTCCCATCCGATGAAGCCTACACTGTCGGGGTATTGTGACAGCCAGAAGGTATTGTTGTCCAATAATTCAAAACGGTCTTTTTTATAGAACAGAGGGGCATATTCGCCTTGTGTCTTTCCGTCTTCTCGTCCCACGCCGACTTCGGCATATTCTGGCAGACGGGCTTTCAGGTCTTCAAGCTGGTGGTGCAGGACTTCCTGCATACCTACAATGTCCAGATTTTGTGCCTTGATGAAATTGGCTACGGTGTCCTTTCTGTATGTCCAGCTGTTCAGACTGTCGTAGGGATTGTCGTAGCGGATGTTGAAGGTGCTCCATGTGATTTCACTGGTTGGTTGGGGAGAGTGGCATGAAGCGATGGTCATGCACAAAGAGAGTCCCAGAAAACTTCCTAAAATAGTGTAGAGTTTCATAGATATAAAGTTTAATGATGTATGTTTTTCCTATAAAACAAGTCACGGCGGTTTACCACTTACTTTGCGGCGTAAAAATAAAAATATTTTTAGTTTTTCTTTATAGGGAAGGCAGTGTGAGTATATGAGTTTTTTATGCTATCTTTGGCGGAAATAAAGAGTTGTTATGAGTCATATAAAATTAGGAAAATATAATCAGCTGGAAGTAGTGAAGGAAGTGGACTTCGGCGTGTACCTCAATGGAGATGAGGACGGTGAAATCTTGCTTCCGAAACGTTATGTGCCCGAAGGTACCAAGCCGGGAGACATCCTGAATGTATTTATCTACCTCGATATGGAGGAGCGTCTGGTCGCTACTACACTGCAGCCTTATGTACAGGTGGGTGAATTTGCCTGTCTGCAGGTGGCATGGGTCAATCAGTTCGGTGCCTTTCTTGACTGGGGACTGATGAAAGACTTGTTCGTGCCTTTCCGTGAGCAGAAGATGAAGATGCAGAAAGGAAAACGCTATGTGGTGCATGTGCATCTGGATGAAGAAAGCTATCGCATTGTAGCTTCTGCCAAGGTGGAGCATTATCTTTCTACGGAGAAACCGGAGTACCAGCCGGGACAGGAAGTGAATGTCATGGTATGGCAGCGTACGGATTTAGGCTACAAGGTGATTGTAGAAAATCAGTTTAGCGGTATGCTGTTTCATAACGAGGTGTTCCAGCCTTTGGAAGCGGGAATGCACCTGAGTGCTTTCGTGAAACAAGTACGTCCGGATGGAAAGATTGATTTGGAATTGCAGAAGGCCGGTGCCCGGAAGGTAGATGATTTTTCCGAGGTATTGCTTCAGTACATCAAGGATAATGACGGCTTTACTCCGCTGAATGATAAGACCGATGCGGAGGTGATTTACCAGACCTTCGGTGTAAGTAAGAAGACTTTCAAGAAAGCGGTCGGCGATTTATATAAGAAAAGACTGGTGGTGCTGGAAGAAGGGGGTATCCGCTTAGTCTGAGAATCTTTTGATATAAAAGGAAGTGCTGAATCTGGAAAAGATAATTCCTGATTCAGCACTTTTTTATTTATAATCGTTTGGAGAGAGATTTACGCTCTTTTTTCTTTTATGTTGCTTTTTTCCCGGATTTGTTTCGGACGCATTTTGTCGGGACTTACCTCCGGGCGTCGGGTTGGTCTTTCCTGAGGCCTGAAGCCTGGGTTCTTGTGAGGATTGTGAGGTGGGCGTGCCTGCGGTTTGTGGTCTGAATGCTGAGGAGGGCGGTAATTGGGTCTACCCACAGAGACAGGTTTCCGGTCCGGACGGGGTGCAGGTTTCCAGTTGGGCTTCTGCGGAGGACGATTGCCCGGACGTGGTCCGGCAAAGTCATGCGGTCGCATCTGCGG
>ULZZ01011784.1_pt1 | contig 13375 bp, 7 predicted proteins | sample 1963581 | NCBI WGS metagenome assembly ULZZ01 (sample SAMEA4835903, study PRJEB28245) | human gut metagenome | biome: gut microbiome; material: fecal sample | place: Denmark | collected 2008 | reverse complement strand
CGAATCAGGCGCTTCACACCCGGCATGGTACGCAATTCGCCGTTTTCATCCTTGTTTTCTCTATCTCCCACACCGACAATCAGGACAGAAGCCTCTGGAAAGGCAGTTTTCAAACGCTCCACTATAGGTTTCATCGCATCCTTGTAATAGGTATAGTTCATTACCTTGTCTGAAGCTACATTCAGCCCGTACTGCAACACAATCAAATCGTATGTACGCAAACGGTTGTACTGGCGAAGTATCGACATCGGAATATTACCCAACTGCTGTCCGCTGCTTCCACGGGTACTGAAGTTATCGACTACCACACCTTGACGCGGATCCATCGTCACGGCATAGAACAAAGCCGTAGAATCCAGTTGTTCCACTTTCCAGCGCACAGAGCCGATACGTCCGTTCACAGACACAGCTTGTAATTCATCTTTTCCATCCACAGAGAATGGCTGTGCCTCTCCCCCATTGACGGATGCAGTCAGCCGTAAAGAATCGGAAGTCAGAAAATAACAGGTAGATACTTCGCAGGTATCAAGATGCGACAAGAAGCGTTTCTCACCTTTCAGGCTTACATAAGCTCCCGAAGAAGGAATAAAATAATGATTGGAAATGTCCTGACGGGAACGGTCAAAATAGGTGGAATCCGTAATAGAGTGACTGCCCCATCCACCAAACGAATGATGTACCGTAGGACGGAAACCGGCTATTTTCGTTGTGATGGGCACATATCCTACCCCGCATCCGCCAAAACGTTTCTGCAACATTTCACGTAAGTCACCGGTCAGGATGTCGGCCTCAATAAATGAATCTCCGAAATAGGCAATACGTACCGGGCGTCCTAAAAAAGAAACCTTTCCCAAAGCCTCATAAAAATACTCCATTCCACGCCCTGCAGAATCGGCATATTCTTCAATGCAGACCATTCCACTCTTACAGGTATCCACAAAAGCAGGCTTTACGGGAGGCGGCAGCACCAAAGTATCAGAATCCATAGGTTCTGCTATTTCCTTCTTTATACGAATGTCTGAAAGTAAATCAACCCTTCTCAAAGGTTCGCCACGAAAAGAAACAAGCGGCAAAAAATGCATGGAAAACAGACCTGCCACCACCAGAAAGGTGAACAGAAAAGTGTATAACAATTTATTCTTCATGAACTTTCCTCTAAAACCGGGTGCAAAGATAGTGAAAGGTGAGAGCAATACCAAGCCAAAAGCTTGCTTTTAAGTACAGATATTGCCGGACCGTATCCTATGTTCAAGGAATCAAAGATAGAGGAATTTTAAGTAAAAAAGATTATCCGATATGCTTTTCTCGAATATTCTTCAAAAAATCATCGACCATGCGGTAACCTTTTTCTGTGGTAATCCCCCGCATGTGTAAGATAGTGATTTCGCTATAGATTTCAGCCAGCGGATAATGGTCTGTAATGTCTGAATAAATCAACAAGTCCATCTGCATGGCCATGGCCTGATTTATAATCTGGAAATTAATGTCGCTGCGAAAAATACCTTGCTCTACCCCCTTTTGAAAATAGGCCAGCGCATCAGCATCTCCCCTGCGACGGTCATCGTGTATATATTCCAACACCTTGGAATATCTGCGCAAGTCACGAAAAAACAAAGGGTTTACCGTACATAACTCATTGAACTTACGCTCATAAAATGTAAGGATTACTTCCAGCACATTGTTCGCGCTGGAAGCAATCTCTTGCATATACTCATTCATACAACGACGATAGAAACGGAAAACTTCCAGTAGAAGTTCTTCTTTATCTCCAAACAGCTCATAAAGCGTACGCTTGGATATAGAAAGCGAACTTGCTATATCGTCCATGTGCACAGCCTTAATTCCCAAAGTCATAAAAGACTTGGAAGCTGTTTCCACTACACGCAACTTTAACTCTTCACGGTCGTTTTCCTTTCTTCGCCCTGCCATTATCTATATCAATGAATAATTCCTAATTTTGAAGTTTCCACAAACTGGATAATGTTTTCAATTTCCGGTCCGTTAGGAATCTGTTCACGAATACGTCCCAATGCATCATGCAAAGAAGTATTGGCCTTATAAAGGATACGATATGCTTGTGCAATGTGTTTGATAATGGTTTCAGAAAAACCGGTATGCTCCAGCACCTTTGTATTGATGCTATAGAATGCAATCGGTTCATGGGCTGCTACAATATATGGAGGAATGTCCTTGATGAAACGGCATCCACCCTGCACTACTGAGAAACTTCCCAGGCGTGTATTTCCCTGCATCAGCACATTGGAAGTAAGGATGGCATTGTCATAGATAATACAGTTGCCTGAAACCTGTGAACCATTACCGATAATGCAACGGTTACCCACTTCCACATCATGAGAAAGACGGGCCCCACTCATGATGAAGTTACCATTACCCACTTTCGTAGCATGTGAAGCATGTGTACCGCGAATAATCACGGCATTTTCACGAATCACATTATTATTGCCGATAATAGCCAGTGTTTCTTCACCTGTAAAGGCAAAATCCTGGGGAACTGCTGCCACAACAGCTCCCTGATAAACTGTATTTCCATTTCCCATACGTGTGCCGCTCATCAGACTGGCATAGGGCATAATCACGTTATCATCGCCTATCTCTACATTCTTGTCGATATAGGCAAATGGATGAACCGTCACGTTCTTACCCAATTTGGCTGACGGATCTACATAAGCTAAAGGACTTATCATAGTTTTCTCATTTTAAGGTTAATCAATTTCTTCCTCCTCCCAACGCACTGTACAAGTTGATGACAGCTTGCATACGCTGGAAATTATCAGCTACCTCTGACAGCTGTGCGCTCAACAGATTCTGCTGTGCAGTCAGGATTTCCAGATAAGTGGCATCTCCACTTTGGAACAAGGCTTTGGTATAAGTCACCGCCTTATCCAACTGTTCTACCTGTCCACGGTCTTCCACCAGTTTCTTATTCTGTGTATCGAACAGATACAAAGCATCGCTCACTTCCTTTCCAGCTTCCAGAATAGTCTGCTGATAATTCATCTGAGCAATCTTTTCTTCTGCTTTTGAAACCTTCAGGTTAGCAATCAGCTTACCGTTATTGAAAATAGGCTGAGCCAATGAGGCCAAAGCCTGCAACATAAACTCACCCGGATTAGCCACTGTAACACCTGAGCCGTTTGTCCATCCAGCCAGACCTGTAATGTTCAAGCCCGGATAGAATGCTGCACGTGCGGAATTAGTTGTATAATAAGCAGCAGCAAGCGTCATTTCAGCCATCTTCACGTCCGGACGGTTTTCCAATAACTGCATTGGCACACCCGCTGCCAGTTCCTCCGGCATAACTTGTTCGTCCAATGTACTGCGTTCAATGCTCTGAGGAGCCTTAGCCAACAGTACAGCAAGTGAATTTTCGGTTTCACGCACCTGACGTTTCAAATCCATCAATGAAGCCTCCACCTGATGGCTGGCAGCACGCATCTGTGCTACAGCAGCTTCGGTTGTCATACCAGCAATTTTCATGGCTTCCATTACTCGTACGTTTTCTTTATAGATAGCAGCCGTTTCGGTCGTGATTTCTACCTGACGGTCAAGCATCAGCAAAGAATAGTACACGTTAGCTATACCGCAAATAATCTGTGAACGTACAGCCTGTTCTGCATACTGGCTCTGTTCGTAAGCAACTTTCTGACCACGTTTTGTGTTCAGAATCTTCCCGAACAAGTCAATTTCCCAACTGGCTGCAACCGGAAGCTGATAAGCCTTCACAAAATCTCCACCTCCCATGCTGGTTGCAGTTCCTTGCGGAGCTAAATTAATAGAAGGCAAATAAGACAATTTAGCGGCAGTCAACATTACTTTTGCTTCCTGTACACGGAGAGCGGCAGCTTGCATATCTACATTATTAGCCAGTCCTTCCTCAATCAAGGCCTGCAGTTTGGCATCACGGAAAATCTCTTTCCAAGGCAAGTTTCCCATATTGGCCGTATCGGCAACCAATGTATCGGTTGCCGAAGCCGGGTCACGATAGACGCCTGAGGCATCTATCGTTTCCGGACGGTCATAAGCTTTGTAAATGTGGCAACTGCTCATCATGGCAGCCAGACACATCATTCCTATTATCTGTTTTTTCATTATCAATCTTATTTATGCGTATTAGGAGAATACTGTTCAATTTCAGCTTCCACTTCACTTTCATCGAGGCTATCCCATTCCATTGGTTTCACTTTTTCTTGCAACCATTGGAATACCACGAACAATACCGGAACGATGAAAATCTGGAAAATCATACCGATTAACATACCACCAATAGCCGAAGCACCCAATGTACGGTTACCGTGAGCTCCTACACCCATAGCCAACATCAACGGAATCAAACCGACAATCATGGCCAATGAAGTCATCAAAATCGGACGAAGACGGGCTGCAGCACCCAATACGGCTGCCCAGGAAATACTCATACCTTGTTTACGACGGTCAAGGGCAAACTCAACAATCAAGATGGCATTCTTAGCCAACAGACCCATCAACATAATCAAGGCAATCTGCATGTAAATGTCATTTGACATGGTACCCAAAATCATCTTCAATGCAGGAATACTTCCCAATGCACTAAATCCGTTGACGAAGATGAAGCTACCCATCAAACCAAACGGTACAGAAAGCAATACGGCCAACGGCAGAATGTAACTTTCATACTGGGCACTCAGCAGCAAGTAAACGAAGACGAAGCAAAGTACGAAGATAATACCTGTTGTACTGCCACTTGACTGTGCTTCCTCACGTGCCATACCTCCCAATTCGTAACCGAATCCCATCGGAAGATTTTCCTTAGCCACTTCAGCAATAGCCTGCAATGCCTGACCGGAAGTATAACCAGAAGCAGGAGCCACCATCACCTTCATTGAAGTGTACAGGTTGAAACGGTTGATAATATCCGGACCGTATACTTTCTTCATGCTTACGAACTGTGTGATAGGAGCCATTTCTCCATTGCTACCACGTACTTTCACTCCGTTCAACGATTCCATGTTCTTAGTAGCATCCGGCTCAGCCTGAATCATTACACGATACATCTTACCGAAACGGTTGAAGTTAGAAGCATACAAACCTCCAAAATATCCCTGCATGGTAGAAAGAATATCACTCGGGCTGATGCCTGCCTTTTTACAAGCTGCTGCATCAATGTCAAGCTGATACTGCGGGAAGCTCGGGTTGAAAGTAGTCTTCGCTGAATTGATTTCCGGACGTGCTTCCAATGCAGCTGTATAGTTATTTACTACTTCAAAGAAGTGATCCAGTGAACCACCGGTCTTATCCTGCATGTTCAATTCAATATCGCTTGATACTGAATAACCCGGAATCATCGGAGGAGCAAAGAACAATACCTGTGCATCCTTAATGACTTTCTGTGCACGCAAGAACAAAGTAGAATAGATAATATCTGAATTCTGCATCATAGAACGTTCTTCCCAGTCTTTCAACTTGATGATGAAAGAACCGTAAAAAGGTCCTTGACCACCAATAAAGCTATATCCAGAAATGATAGTACGAGACTGTACGGCAGGTTCTGCAGCGACCAGGCTATCTACCTTGGCCAACACTTCCATAGCGCGTTCCTGAGAAGTACCAGGAGGCAATGTCACAGCACCCATGATAGTACCGGTATCTTCATTCGGCACCATACCCGTCGGAGTGGTCTTCATAAAGAACATCAACAATACGATAGATGCAGCCACCAGTCCGAATGAAAGCCATTTCTTATGAATAAAGAATACGACACGCTTCTTATAGCTCTTCAGCAATGAATCGTATGCTGCGTTGAAAGAGGTATGGAAACGATCGACCATACTCATCTTCTTCTGCTTGTGTTCTGAATCATGCGGTTTCAGGAAAATGGCACACAAAGCCGGAGACAGTGTCAACGCGTTCAACGCAGAGAATGCGATAGAAATCGCCATCGTAATACCGAACTGACGATAGAATGTACCAGCTGTACCTCCCATGAAACTTACCGGAATAAACACGGACATCATGACCAATGTAATAGAAACCAGTGCACCACCGAGTTCACTCATGGCATCGATAGAAGCCTCACGAGATGATTTGTATCCCTGGTCCAACTTGGCATGTACACCTTCCACTACCACAATGGCATCGTCGACCACAATCGCAATGGCAAGCACCATCGCCGAAAGTGTCAGCAAGTTCACACTAAATCCAATCAGTTTCAATACGAAGAAAGTAGCAATCAAGGCTACCGGAATGGCAATGGCCGGAATCAATGTAGAACGCATATCCTGCAAGAACACATATACTACGATGAACACCAGCACAAACGCTTCAATCAAAGTCTTGATAACTTCGTGAATAGACGCATACAAGAAGTCATTGGCATTCTGAGCCACGTTAATCTTCAATCCGGCAGGCAAGCTTTCTTCAGCCTTGCTGATTACATCCAGCAAGTTGTTGATTGTTTCTGTCGCATTGGTTCCTGCCATCTGGAATACGATACAAGTTACAGCCTTATGACCGTTTACTGTATTATTAAAGGTATAAGCCAGACGTCCCAGTTCGATACGGGCTACATCTCCCAAACGGAGCACTTCACCGTTAGGCAGAGCCTTCACTACAATATCTTCAAATTCTTCAGTCTGCTGCAAACGACCTTTGTAACGAATGGTGTACTGGAAAGTCTGATTACCACGCTCACCAAACTGTCCAGGTGCAGCTTCAATATTCTGTTCTGCCAATACACCAGAGATATCAGACGGAACTAAATTGTACTGAGCCATCACATCCGGCTTCAACCAAATACGCATAGAGTAGTCCTGGCCCATCACGTTGGCATCACCCACACCTTTTACACGCTGAACTTCCGGAATCAAGTTAATCTTGGCATAGTTTTCAATAAACTCAATGTTATACTTATCTTCTGCATCATACAATGAGAAAATCAACAACATAGAGTTCTGACGTTTCTGTGTGGTCACACCCACCTTGGTAACTTCTGCCGGCAACAGACCTTGTGCCATAGACACACGGTTCTGTACGTTGACCGCAGCCATATCCGGGTCAGTACCTTGGTTAAAATAAATGCTGATATCAGCTGAACCATTGTTTGAGGCACTAGACTGAATGTACATCATGTTTTCTACACCGTTAATCTGGTCTTCCAGCGGAGCAATCACTGAGTTCAACACAGTCTGTGCATTCGCACCTGTATACGTTGCTCTTACCGATACGGTAGGAGGTGCAATGTCCGGATATTGCGTAACCGGCAGGGTGGCCAAACCAATCACACCCAGAATTACTATCAAAATAGAAATTACGGTTGACAGTACCGGACGGTTAATAAATTTATCTAGTTTCATTCTTTAAATACCATTTATAATTACAGTCCCGAGGTTTTTTCATCAAACACATCCCCCCAGCACCATAAGAATCATTTTTTATTATTTAAAAGCTGTCTGAATATTACCATCCCGCTGGTCTTGTAACGCCTTCTGGAATTTAGCTTCTTTTTCAGCCTGTGTAATCGGAGTAATCTTTTGTCCGTCTTTCAATGTCTGAACACCTTCTACAACAATCTTATCCCCTGGCTTCAGTCCACCTGTCACGATGTAATGCTTACCATCATTCAAGTTAGAGACTTGTACTTCTGTATGCTTGATAGTATTGTCAGACTGTAATACATACACAAACTTCTTGTCCTGAATTTCCTGAGTAGCAGTTTGAGGAATCAGGATAATGTCGCTCATAGTGTATGGGAATACCACGTTAGCCATACCTCCACTACGAAGGATATTCTGCTTGTTCGGGAAAATTGCACGCATGCTTACAGAACCAGTTGTCTGGTCGATTACACCACTCACGGCATCAATCTTACCTTCTTCTGAATACATTGTTCCATCAGACAACTGCAACTTGACAGCAGGCATTTTTTCCAGCTGTTCCTTCAATGTACCGCCTGCTTTAGTCAAAGCCAGCAACTGTTTTTCAGTCATTGAGAAATACACGTACATATCTCCAATCTGAGAAACCGTTGTCAACGGCTCAACTACAGAAGGACTAACCAATGCCCCTACACGATACGGGAAAGTACCTATAACTCCGTCTGAAGGACTGGTTACTGTACAGAAACCTAAATTCTGTTTCGCAGCGGCATAAGAAGCTTCAGCCTGAGCCAGGCTTGCTTTAGCTGAAAGCAAATTGTTCACAGCTGTCTGGTATTCAAAATCACTGATAATTTTCTGCTCATGCAGCATCTTCTTGTTTGCTTCAGTTGAAGTAACAGTTTCCAGGTTAGCTTTTGCTGAAGCCACGCTTGCTTTAGCCTGATCGTATGCAGCCTTATACTGTGTCGGATCAATCTGGAACAAAGCCTGTCCCTTGCGAACTGTAGCACCTTCATCCACACACAACTTCACAATAAATCCCGATACTTGCGGACGAATTTCAATATCCTGCAAACCTTTAATTGTAGCGGGATACTGGGTTGTCTGATTGCTAGAAGCAGCTGCAAGTGTTTCAACCGCAAATTCATCATCACCCATTTTCATACCCCCCTGACCGCCTCCACATGCAGTCAGCGCCGAAAGAGTCAATGCATAGAATGCCACTCGGCTAGAAGAAAAACTTCTGTTTCTTTTTGTGCTCATACTTATATTCATATATAAAATTTGGTTTTATCTCTTCTCTCTATTAAAGTTTTCCACTGAAAACTTTACACCCTTCTCTAGTTTTTTATCGTGCAAATATAGAAAAAAAATCAAGGTCCGGAAAGGGGCTTTAACTAAGAATAACCATAATGTCCTAATATCATTACATATAGCCAATATTATCAGACCAATCGACAAAAACTATCGACAAAAAAGTTTTATTATCGAAAAAATAAGTCTAATTCATTTTATAGTTTTTTTCAGAAAAAAACAGTCCATTTGTTATTTTATTCCTACATTTGCGCGATACATTATTCTTTGAAACAACTAAAAAACGAAGAAATATGACAAAAATAACGAAAGAAGCAGCCTTGCTCTATCACTCACAAGGCAAACCGGGGAAAATAGAAGTGGTCCCCACCAAACCTTATCAAACTCAACGTGATTTATCATTGGCGTATTCACCAGGAGTAGCAGAGCCATGTCTGGAAATCCAGAAGAATCCGGATACAGCATACGACTATACCGACAAAGGTAACTTGGTAGCCGTTATCTCTAACGGAACTGCTGTACTGGGCTTAGGAGACATAGGTGCCATGAGTGGAAAACCCGTAATGGAAGGAAAGGGACTGCTGTTTAAAATTTATGCCGGAATCGACGTATTCGATATTGAAGTAAATGAAAAAGACCCGGATAAATTTATCGAAGCGGTAAAAGCCATTGCTCCTACTTTCGGAGGTATCAATCTGGAAGACATCAAAGCTCCTGAATGCTTCAAAATAGAACAGAGACTGAAGGAAGAACTGGACATTCCGGTAATGCACGACGACCAGCACGGTACAGCCATCATCTCCAGTGCCGGATTGCTGAATGCGCTGGAAGTAGCTGGAAAGAAAATTGAAGAGGTAAAAATCGTAGTCAACGGTGCCGGTGCATCTGCCGTATCTTGTACTAAATTATATGTAGCTCTCGGTGCACGCCTGGAAAACATTGTCATGCTCGACAGTAAAGGGGTGATTTCTAAAGACCGTACAGACCTGAACGAACAGAAAAGATACTTTGCGACCGACCGTACTGACATCCACACACTGGCAGAAGCCATCAAGGGAGCCGATGTATTCCTCGGCCTTTCCAGAGGTAATGTGCTGAGTCAGGATATGGTACGCAGCATGGCTTCTCATCCTATTGTATTTGCCTTGGCTAACCCGACTCCGGAAATTTCATACGAAGATGCCATGGCTTCTCGCCCGGACGTATTGATGTCAACCGGACGTTCTGACTATCCGAACCAGATAAACAATGTTATCGGATTCCCTTATATCTTCCGCGGTGCACTTGATACGCGCGCCACTGCCATCAACGAAGAGATGAAGCTGGCTGCCGTACATGCCATTGCCGACCTGGCTAAGAAACCTGTACCCGACGTTGTCAACGAAGCTTATCATGTGAACAACCTGACTTTCGGACCTGAATACTTCATCCCGAAACCGGTTGACCCACGTTTGATTACCGAAGTATCTATGGCCGTAGCTAAAGCTGCCATGGAATCAGGTGTAGCCCGTAAACAGATTACCGACTGGGATGAATACAAAAATCACCTGAGAGAACTGATGGGACAGGAAAACAAGCTGACCCGCCAGTTGTATGAAACCGCCCGCCGCAATCCACAGCGCGTGGTATTTGCTGAAGGTATTCATCCGAACATGCTGAAAGCAGCAGTAGAAGCCAAAGCTGAAGGTATCTGCCATCCGATTCTTTTAGGTAACGAAGAGCGCATTGAAAAATTGGCTAAAGAACTTGACCTGAGCCTGGAGGGCATTGAAATCGTCAACCTGCGCCACGACCGCGAATCAGAACGCCGTGAACGCTATGCGCGCATCCTCTGCGAGAAACGTGCCCGCGAAGGAGCCAACTTCCAGGAAGCAAACGATAAGATGTTCGAACGCAACTACTTCGGTATGATGATGGTGGAAACCGGCGAAGCTGATGCCTTTGTAACCGGATTATACACCAAATATTCCAACACAATCAAGGTGGCTAAGGAAGTTATCGGCATCCAGCCTGGATACAAGCATTTCGGTACCATGCATATTCTGAATTCCAAGAAAGGAACTTATTTCATTGCCGATACATTGATTAACCGTCATCCGGACACCGATACCTTGATAGACATTGCCAAACTGTCGGCCAAGGCTGTACGTTTCTTTAACCAGGAACCGGTAATGGCTATGCTGTCTTATTCAAACTTCGGTTCCGACGCAGAAGGAAGTCCGGCGAAGGTACACGAAGCCATCAACCAGCTTCATCAGGAATATCCGGATTTGGCTATTGACGGTGAAATGCAAGTGAAATTCGCCTTGAATAATGCCCTTCGTGATGAGAAATATCCTTTCACACGCTTAAAAGGAAAAGAAGTAAACACTTTGGTATTCCCTAACCTGAGTTCCGCCAATGCTACCTATCAACTCATTCAAAACATGAGTGAGACCGAAGTGATCGGCCCGATTCAGATGGGATTGAACAAACCAATTCACTTCACCGACATTGAAAGCTCTGTACGCGATATTGTCAATATCACAGCTATCGCCTGCATTGATGCCATTGTCGACAAGAAGAAGAAAGCACAATAAACATTACTGATTTATTTCACCTTACACGGAGGAGCAGCCGCAAGCCAAAACATTCACCCTTGCCACCGTTCCTCCGTGTATTATTTTTCTATAAACCATGAGAAAACCACTCAATCATACACAATGTGTCGTACTTACTTTATGTTGGGCTGCACTTTGCTTTTTAGTACTCACCTCTACTCCCAAAATTGACGGTCCGCTTGTCATTATGATTCTCATATCAGGAGCTTTGGTGTTTATCCCTGTAATTAAATCACTTAAAAGCAGAAACAAATAAACACGAATAAATAGATAAAAAGGGATTTTTGACGCTTTTTTCTTACTTTTCTTGATTTATTGTTGCATAAATAAATTTTTATCTATATTTTTGGCACATCAAACAAAAAGAAACATATTACTGTGATTTTTCAAAACCAATAAATAAGACAGATAATCTTTTTTAATTATGAATGCAGCTAAAGTTCTGGAAGATCTGAAAAGAAGATTCCCCAATGAACCTGAGTATCATCAGGCAGTAGAAGAAGTGTTAGGAACTATCGAAGAGGAATACAACAAACACCCTGAATTCGACAAAGTAAACTTGATTGAACGTCTGTGTATTCCTGATCGCGTATATCAGTTCCGCGTCACTTGGATGGACGACAAAGGTAACATCCAGACCAACATGGGTTACCGTGTACAACACAACAACGCTATCGGCCCGTACAAAGGCGGTATCCGTTTCCACAGCTCTGTAAACCTGGGAATTTTGAAGTTCCTGGCATTTGAACAGACCTTCAAGAACTCACTGACTACTCTTCCGATGGGTGGTGGCAAAGGTGGATCTGACTTCTCTCCACGTGGTAAATCAAATGCAGAAGTAATGCGTTTCTGCCAGGCATTCATGCTGGAATTGTGGCGTCACATCGGTCCTGAGACTGATGTTCCTGCCGGTGATATAGGTGTAGGCGGTCGTGAAGTAGGTTACATGTTCGGTATGTACAAAAAACTGACTCGCGAATTCAGCGGTGTATTGACTGGTAAAGGCCGTGAATTTGGTGGTTCACTGATCCGTCCGGAAGCTACAGGCTACGGTAACATCTATTTCTTGCTGGAAATGCTGAAAACTCGTAACATCGACATCAAGGGTAAGACTTGTCTGGTATCTGGTTCAGGAAACGTAGCACAGTATACTGTAGAAAAACTAATCCAGTTGGGTGCTAAAGTAGTTACCATGTCCGACTCTGATGGTTACATCTATGACCCGGACGGCATCGACCGTGAGAAACTGGATTACATCATGGAATTGAAGAACCTCTACCGCGGACGTATCCGTGAATATGCAGAAAAATACGGTTGCAAATACGTAGCAGGTGCTCGTCCTTGGAATGAAAAAGCAGACATCGCTCTTCCTTCTGCTACACAGAATGAAATCAACGGTGATGATGCAAAAGCACTGGTAGCAAATGGAGTATTCGCCGTATCAGAAGGTGCAAACATGCCTTCTACTCCAGAAGCAATCCGCGTATTCCAGGATGCGAAGATTCTTTACGCTCCGGGTAAAGCTGCCAATGCTGGTGGTGTATCTGTATCAGGTCTGGAAATGACTCAGAACTCTATCAAGCTGAGCTGGAGCCAGGAAGAAGTAGACGAAAAACTGAAGAGCATCATGAAGAACATTCACGAAGCTTGCGTAAAATACGGAACAGAACCCGACGGTTACATCAACTACGTGAAGGGTGCTAACGTAGCAGGATTCATGAAAGTAGCTAACGCAATGATGGCTCAAGGAATCGTATAACTCTCTATCTCAATTATTTTGAAAAACGGGTGGAACTTGCATTCTAGTTTCATCCGTTTTTATTTTATACCAATAAAAAGACCTCTTCAGCAATACCAACCCGTAAGTTTCTTTTCAAGTATTCATTCTACATACAAGTCAAATAACATAAATTCAATAATAAATTCAGAAACAATCAGTTGAACGTTATTAATAAACGTTACATCAAATCCGATTCTTTCTTGAAGAAACAACATACACCAACAGTCAACAGCAAAGCTTCCCTCTCGCAAGATACCGAATAAGTCCTTATAAATTAAATAATAATAATAAGTCTATAAAGTTTTTTC
>ULZZ01009721.1_pt1 | contig 13664 bp, 9 predicted proteins | sample 1963581 | NCBI WGS metagenome assembly ULZZ01 (sample SAMEA4835903, study PRJEB28245) | human gut metagenome | biome: gut microbiome; material: fecal sample | place: Denmark | collected 2008 | reverse complement strand
AAGATAGCCAACGAAATGTCGATGCAGGGTAACCTCATCATCCTCTGCGGTCACTACAAGGGTATTGACCAGCGTGTGCGCGACCATCTCATTACCCGCGAAATCAGTGTAGGTGATTATGTGCTGACGGGTGGCGAACTTGCTGCAGCCATCATCTCAGATGCCGTCATCCGACTGGTTCCGGGTGTCATCAGCGACGAACAGAGTGCACTTTCCGACTGTTTCCAGGACGACATTCTTGCCGCCCCTATCTACACCCGTCCTGCCGACTACAAGGGATGGAAGGTTCCGGAGATTCTGCTCAGTGGCAACGAAGCCAAGATTCGCCAGTGGGAATTCGACCAGGCCATGGAAAGAACCAAGCGCCTGCGCCCTGACCTGCTGAAATAAGAAGAAATCATTGCTGATTACTATCATACCCAGAACGGTGATTTTTAGGCACGGTGTAATCCGTTCCTAAAAATCACCGTTCTACACATTCTCAAGCCATATACTAAAACTCTACACCTTATTTATCAACTACACCTTATTAATATTATTCTTTTTCTACGCATTTTTCACAGAAAGCCTCACCCAGCATGAAACCTTCTTCGTAGAGGCGTTCCAGTTTATTGGTATCCTTCTCTATTCTGCCAACTTCCAACGGACGGATTGGACGGATACAGGTAATCTTACCCGCAGCCTCCAGATCATCTACAAGCTGGATCTGTTCGTTATAAGCCCGATGACGGTGACTCAGAGCCACACGCAGGCGAGGATAGTTCTTATATAAATAAGGTATCTTACGGTCTTTGCCCATATCACGCCATCCTTTGTTGCGAGTCAGGACAACCACATTGTGTTGCCACCCCATGTCAATGGCGTGCTGTACCGGAATACTGTCCGCAATACCACCATCCAACATCGGAATGCCATCCACTTCCACAATCTTGCTCACATATGGCAAACTGCTGGAAGCACGCACAACATCCAGTGCACGCTGCCTGTCATGATTCTCGGAAAGATACATAGCCTTGCCCGTAAGACAATTGGTAGTAACCATCTCGAAACCATCGGCATACTTAAAATAGGTATCAAAATCGAAAGGCAAGAGCTGGTTCGGAAACTTATCGTAGAGCAATTTGCGGTCGAAGATACACCCCTGAGTCACCAGATGGCGAATACCGATATACTGGTATCGGGCCAGATAATCGATGTTAGAGATACGGGCACGCCGAGGTTGGCGGCTCATATACGACATGCCATTACATGCCCCAGCCGATACAGCCACCGTATAAGGGAAATGAACATCATGCTTCATGAAGGCATCCAGTACCCCACTAGTGAAGACCCCTCGCATGCCTCCTCCCTCAAGAACCAAACCTGTTGTTTTCAAATTCAATTTCATAACACACTCTCTGCTTTTAAAATTCTGAAAATAATTATATTTTGCTCGCAGCATAGACAATTTTCTTACATTTTGTCTATCAAAAAGCCGTTTTTATATTAATTATTTATAAATTTACGCATTTTATTCAATTTTGCTTGCAAAGATACGTATTTTTTGGGAAATAATTGCTAACTTTGCAAGCAAAATAATGTAAAATACTAAAAATATGTTCAGCAAAGAGACTTACATCAGCCGCAGACAGGAGTTGAAGAAGCTTGTGAAAAGCGGCGTAATTATACTTTTCGGAAACAATAATTCACCATGTAATTTCCCTAACAACGGATATTACCCTTTCCGTCAGGACTCGACATTCCTCTATTATTTCGGATTACAGCGCGACGGTCTGGTAGGTGTGATAGATATAGACAACGATATTGAAACCCTGATTGGTGACGACATCGACCTCGTAGACATCGTATGGTACGGAAGCGTTGACAGTGTTCATGATCTTGCAGCACAGGTAGGCGTTCACAACTCAGCACCTATGAAAACACTCAAGACTATCTGCAACGACGCCATGTCGAAGAAGCGCAAGATTCATTTCCTGCCACCTTACCGCTACGACATCAAGCTGCAGGTATTCGACCTTCTGGGCATCCATCCTAACCAGCAGAAAGAAGAGGCCAGCATGGACCTCATCAAGGCTGTTGTGAAGATGCGTTCAACTAAGACTCAGGAAGAAATCGAGGAATTGGAGCGTGCTGCTGTCATCGGATACAAGATGCATACCACAGCGATGAAGCTCGTACGTCCGGGTGTGACAGAAAAATATGTTGCAGGTCAGGTAAGTGGCATTGCTCACTCTTACGGAGCCATGGTCAGTTTCCCAACCATCTTCAGTCAGCACGGTGAAATTCAGCATGGTTATCCATCTATGAATGTACTGGAAGAAGGCAGACTGGCACTCTGTGATGCAGGTGCAGAAACTATGAACAACTACTGTTCAGACAACACCCGCACCATGCCGGTGAGCGGAAAGTTCAGCCAGCGCCAGTTGGAAATCTACTCTATTGTAGAAGAATGCCACGACCATGCACTGGATGTAGCCAAGCCAGGCGTAAAATGGGCAGACGTACACTTCTCTGTTTGCCGCCTGCTCTTCGACCGCATGAAGGAGCTCGGACTTGCAAAGGGTGATACAGAAGAGGCTGTAAAGGCTGGAGCACACGCCATGTTCCTGCCTCATGGTTTGGGCCACATGATGGGAATGGATGTTCACGACATGGAGAACCTCGACCAGATTAACGTTGGTTTCGACGAAGAGGTACACCCTAATCTGGAGCAATTCGGTACCAACTGCCTGCGTATGGGTCGCCGTCTGCAGGAAGGTTTCGTGGTAACCGACGAGCCGGGAGTTTACTTCATCCCTGCCCTCATCGACGACTGGAAGGCATCCGGTCACTGTGCAGAATTCCTCAACTTCGACAAGATTGAGACCTATAAAGATTTCGGTGGTATCCGAATTGAGGACGATGTACTCATCACCAAAGATGGTTGCAGATTCCTGGGCAAAGACCGCATACCTTATCATCCAAAAGATGTTGAGGAGTTCATGGCAGCCAACAAGGAATAAAATTCCTGAAAGAGAAATCATTTCAGAAAAAGGAATCAGAGAGAAGATATAACAAGAACATTAATATAAAGAGAAAAGAATTCATGAAGAAAACTATGATTGTTGCAGCCTTGATGGCTTTGGTAGCCACAGGAGCAAATGCGAAGAAAGCTGCAGACTCTGCAGAAGTAGCAAAGAACAAACCTGTATTTACTGTAGTAAAGCAGAATCCTATCACTAGCATCAAGGACCAGAACCGCAGTGGTACGTGCTGGGCTTACTCTACCCTCAGCTACTTCGAGAGCGAAATCTTGAAGAAGACAGGCAAGACCTACGACCTCAGCGAAATGTTCGTAGCCAACAAGACTTATATGGACCGCGCCACAGTGGCTGTAAGGATGCACGGCGACGTGAGCTTCTCTGAGGGTGGTAGCGCCTACGATGTACTCTATGCTTTGCAGCACTATGGTATTGTACCTGAGTCTGCCATGCCTGCACCAGGTTCATTGACAGGTGACTCTTTGGCTAACTTCGGTGAGTTCTTCAATGTAATGACTCCATACGTAGAGGCAGTAGCAAAGAGCACAGCTAAGAAGCTTTCTCCATCCTGGAAGAGCGGTCTTCAGGGCATCATCGACTCTTACATCGGTAAGGCTCCTGAGAAGTTTACATACGAGGGCAAGCAGTATACTCCACAGAGCTTCTGCCAGAGCCTCGGTTTGAATCTTGATGATTATGTAACTATTACCAGCTACACCCACCACCCAATGTGGAGCAAGTTTGCTGTTGAGGTACAGGATAACTGGCGCTGGCCTTTGAGTTACAACGTTCCTATGGAAGACATCTGCAAGATTATCGACAACGCTGTAAACAATGGTTATACAGTAGCATGGGGAGGTGACGTAACAGAAGACGGTTTCACTCGCAAGGGTCTCGGTATCGCTTACGACGTAAAGAAGGTTCGCTCTATGGCCGGTACAGATGCTGACCATTGGTTCAAGCTCTCTAAGGACGAGAAGAAGGAGAAGTTTGATTCTCTTGGCGTAAATGCTCCTGAGATTGTTCCTACACAGGCTATGCGTCAGGAAGCATTCGACAATTGGGAGACAACTGACGACCACGGTATGCACATCTACGGTATCGCTAAGGATCAGAACGGCAAGGAGTACTACATGGTTAAGAACTCTTGGGGCGAGTATGGTGACTACAAGGGAACCTGGTACATGACCAAGGCTTTCGTAGCTTACAAGACTATGGACTTCATGGTTAACAAGAACGCCCTTCCTAAGGACATCCGCAAGAAGCTCGGAATCTAGGAGAGTTTTAATAGTTAAAAGTTTATAGTTAACAGTCTATAGGTTTTCTATGGACATTCTCCTAAACAAAAATATTCAAGGGGCAGCAAACCGATGAGTTTGCTGCCTTTTTTGTTGCCAAGAAAATCTCTTATTTACTTATTTTGGGTTGCCAACAAGTCTTATTTTTACTTATTTCTAGGTAATTTAGTAAAATTCCTCCCTAAACATTTCCTTTTGTCATTTTATTTTCGTAACTTTGGGGGCAGAAATAAAAAATAATTAAAATGCATTTTAAATGGAATTACGAATCACCAACACCTGAACAGCAAAAAGCAGCTGAAGAATTAGGCGCCAAGCTAAATATGAGCCCAGTTCTTGCCCATTTGCTCATCAAGCGCGAGATTACGACAGAGTCTGCAGCCAAACGGTTCTTCCGTCCACAACTCTCAGATCTCATCAATCCATTCCTGATGAAAGACATGGATATTGCCGTAGACCGCCTGAACGATGCTATGGGTAGAAAGGAACGTATCCTTGTTTACGGAGACTATGACGTAGACGGATGCACCGCCGTTGCCCTGGTGTACAAATTCTTGCAGCAATTCTATTCAAACATCGACTACTACATTCCCGACCGCTACGACGAAGGTTACGGAGTGAGTAAGAAAGGAATTGATTTTGCTCATCAGACTGGTGTAAAACTGATTATTATTCTAGACTGCGGAATCAAGGCTATTCAGGAGATAGAATATGCCAAGAGTCTGGGAATAGACTTCATCATCTGCGACCATCACGTTCCTGACGATGTGATGCCACCTGCTGTGGCCATACTCAATCCGAAGCGTCCTGACGATCCATTCCCATTCAAGCATCTCTGCGGATGCGGTGTAGGATTCAAGTTTATGCAGGCTTTTGCCAAGAACAACAACATTCCGTTCTCCAGGCTAATTCCTCTGCTCGACTTCTGCGCCGTGAGTATTGCTGCCGACATTGTGCCGGTGGTAGATGAGAACAGAATACTCGCCTTCCATGGTCTTAAGTTGCTGAATACCAATCCAAGTATCGGTCTGAAATCCATCATCGACATCTGCGGACTGAACGGACGCGAGCTCTCTATGAGCGATATTGTGTTCAAGATTGGTCCCCGCATCAATGCTTCAGGCAGAATGGAGAACGGCAAGCTGAGCGTAGATCTGCTGGTAGAAAGAGACTATTCCTCAGCCCTGCGCATGGCCAGACACATCAATGAGTACAATGAGCAGCGCAAAGACATAGACAAGCAGATGACTGAAGAAGCCAACGGCATCGTATCGCGTCTGGAAAGCATGAAACACAACTCCAGCATCGTGCTCTATGATGAAGGTTGGAAAAAGGGAGTCATTGGCATTGTTGCTTCCCGACTCACCGAAATCTACTTCCGCCCTACCATTGTTCTGACCCGGGATGGTGATATGGCTACAGGTTCAGCACGTAGCGTAACGGGATTTGACATCTACTCAGCCATCAAGAGTTGCCGCGACCTCCTGCTCAATTTCGGTGGTCATACCTATGCTGCCGGACTTACCTTGAAGTGGGATAAGGTTAGAGAGTTCAGAGACAGGTTCCAGCATTATGTAGAAGAGCATATTTCGCCTCAACAGACAGAACCGATGCTCAACATAGATGCTGAAATTGACTTTAAAGACATTACCAAGCATCTGCAGGCCGACTTGAAGCGCTTCTCTCCTTTCGGTCCATGTAACCAGAAACCTATTTTCTGCACCAACCGGGTATATGATTATGGTACCAGCAAGGTGGTGGGCAGAGAACAGGAACACATCAAGTTGGAACTGGTAGACTCAAAATCGAGCACGGTCTTAAACGGCATCGCTTTCGGTCAGAGTGCAGCTGCCCGCTACATCAAGAGTAAGCGAAGTTTCGACATAGCCTTCACCATAGAAGAGAATATTTTTAAGAAAAACCAAGTTCAACTTCAGATAGAAGACATCCGTCCAAACGAAGGATGAGGTACTTAGCCCTATGCATGGATTAGGCACTGATTACTCGGATTACACGGATTTGTAGAGCAAATCCGTCAGGACGCGCAAAAGCATCGAAATCTGCAAGGGCAAAAGTTTCAAAAAATGGCAGATAAATATCAAGAAATACTACGTACATATTGGGGGTATCCTGACTTTCGCGGCATACAACGAGACATCATCGAGAGTATAGCCCGAGGTGAGGATACCCTCGGTCTTATGCCTACAGGTGGCGGTAAATCCATCACCTTCCAGGTTCCAGCCCTTGCCCAAAAGGGCGTCTGCATTGTGGTAACTCCACTCATTGCGCTGATGAAGGATCAGGTTCAGCATCTCAAGGCCCGCAACATCCTGGCTGAAGCCATCTACACAGGATTGTCGCGCCAAGAGATTCTCCGAATATTGGAAAATTGTATTTTCGGTGAAATCAAGTTTCTGTATGTTTCACCAGAACGTCTTTCTTCAGAATTGTTCCAAACTAAACTGCGCCACATTCCGGTGAGTTTCATCACGGTAGATGAAGCTCACTGCATCAGCCAGTGGGGTTACGATTTCCGCCCGTCTTATCTCGAAATTGCAAAAATAAGAGATATGAAGCCCGGTGTACCAGTCCTTGCTCTTACAGCTACGGCCACTCCCGATGTAGTAGAAGATATCCAGAACCAGCTTCACTTCAAGAAGCAAAACGTATTTAAAATGAGTTTTGCCCGCAAGAATCTTGCCTATGTGGTGCGCACCACCAACGACAAGTTGACCGAAATGGTTCATATCCTGCAGTGTACCCAAGGCTCGGCAATTATTTATGCGAGAAGCCGAAAACGAACCAAGGAGATGGCAGAACTTCTGAACAAACAAGGTATTTCTGCTACATTTTACCATGCCGGACTGGATTCCGACGTGAAGGATATCCGACAGAAAAACTGGCAAAATGACGAGATAAGGGTAATGGTAGCAACCAATGCTTTCGGCATGGGAATAGACAAGTCAGATGTGAGAATGGTAATTCATATAGATTGTCCAGACTCACTGGAAGCCTATTTTCAAGAGGCGGGTAGAGGCGGAAGAGACGGCGAAAAGGCTTATGCTGTGCTGCTCTACAACCAGAGCGATGAAAACAAACTCATGAAACGCATAGACGAAACCTTCCCAGACAAAGAATTCATCAAAGACGTTTACGAGCATCTTGCTTACTTTTTCCAGGTGGCAGTTGGAAGCGGAATGGGACAGACTTTCATGTTCGAGATAGAGAAGTTCTGCTTCACCTACAAGTACTTCCCTACTCGCGTAGATTCGGCTCTGCGCATTCTGGAGCGCTCAGGCTATATCCACTACGAGGACAATCCTGACGGAAAAGCAAGAATCAGATTTAACATCAGCCGAAATGATCTCTATCTGCTAGAGAATGTTTCGGAGAAGGAAGAGTCTGTTATTACGGGGCTTCTGCGTAATTACGGCGGTCTGTTTACCGACTATGTTTACATTGATGAGTCGCTGATAGAGCGTGTAAGCGAACTAAACCGTCAGCAGGTATACATGATTCTGAAAAATCTGAGTGCCCGCCACATCATCGACTTCATTCCCCGCCGCAAGACACCTTATATCAGCTACACGCGTCCTAGGGAAGATGGTTTCAGAGTTATCATCCCTGAGGAGGTATGGGAAGTACGCAAGAAACAGTTTACTGCCCACATCAAGAGCATTATCAATTATGCAAAGAACGACAGCATCTGCCGTTCGCGCCAGCTTCTGAGTTATTTTGGCGAAAAAACGAAAATGAAGGACGACTGCGGGATATGTGATGTCTGCATAGACCACAAAATACCCCAGAAGCAAACTATTATATCAGAAATTCTAGACTTGCTGAAAGACGGAAAGCCACATGACATTACAGAATTAAACCAACTGAAATATGATTCAGAAGATATGGCTGCAGTTCTTGAAGAAATGGTTGCAGAGAATATGATGAATGTTGAGGAAGATGAAATCCGGCTTGAACCGAAACCGGAAATGAAGCCCTAATATCTTATAAGTCCTGAAGGAGTAAAAGCTTTTCAGAAGAGAGATGCTTTTGCCTTTTCAGGGCTTTTTGTATATGCCAGCATTGGGATTTCGCATACGCCAGCAGCGAGATTTGTATATGCCAGCAACTTATACCCCCATATAAACAGAAAAAAGGGAACGACACCTCTCGGGCCATTCCCTTTTCAACATTATGTACGAGAAAAAAATTAGTTATTCTCAGGGCGAAGTTTACGAACTGTAACACCAGCCTGCCACATTTCCTTGTTGCGCATAGCCTCGAGTTCAGCGTTCAACTTCTCGCGGTAATCAGCCTGAGAGTTCTTGTCGATAGAAATCTGAGCCTCGTTACCAGTCTTTACAGAGTAGTACAACCACTCCATTACAGGCTTGATAGCCTCACGGAAACGAGGAGCCCAGTCAAGAGCACCACGCTGAGCTGTTGTTGAACAGTTAGCATACATCCAATCCATACCCTTAGCACCGAAGAGAGGGCCAAGGCTCTGTGTGAGCTCCTCAACAGTCTCGTTGAAAGCCTCAGATGGTGAGTGACCATTCTCGCGGAGCACGTCATACTGTGCCTCCAACAATCCCTCAATTGCACCCATCAATGAGCCACGCTCACCTGTGAGGTCAGAAGTAGCCTCACGCTGGAATGTTGTCTTGAACAAATAACCGGCACCGATACCGATACCGAAGGCAATAGTCTTCTCCTCTGCCTTACCAGATGCATCCTGGTATACAGCGTAAGAGCAGTTCAAACCACGACCCTCACAGAACATAGTGCGGAGAGAAGTACCAGAACCCTTAGGAGCAACCATGATTACATCAATATCCTTTGGTGGAACAACGCCTGTGCGGTCGCTCCAGTTGATAGCGAAACCATGTGAATAATACAAAGTCTTACCTGCTGTGAGGTGTGGCTTAATCTTTGGCCAGCATGCAATCTGACCGGCATCAGAAAGCAACATACAGATGATAGTACCTTTTTCAGCAGCTTCCTCGATAGAGAACAGAGTCTTACCAGGAACCCAACCATCCTTCAGACACTTCTCGTAGGTCTTACCCTGACGCTGTCCGACGATGACGTTGAAACCATTATCGCGAAGGTTACAAGCCTGACCAGGACCCTGGATACCATAACCGATAACTGCGATTGTTTCGTTCTTCAATACTTCACGTGCTTTCTCCAATGAAAATTCATGACTGGTGACAACAGTTTCCATTACGCCACCGAAATTCATTTCTGCCATAATTTTTATTTTTTTTGTGCGGCTTGCCGTTTATGGAGCCGCGGGTTATACTTGTCCATACGGATGCGAGCTGTATTCTTATCCAAAGAGAGCCTGTTTGATCCGTCCACCCCCTATCCAAGAAGGCGGCTCTGGGTTTATTTTTATTTTCTGAGTGCAAAGGTAAGCAAATAAAATGAAACTACCAAATTTTTCTTTCAATTTTTAATAAATTTAGCCTTACTTCTTACAACTTCCACCTCATTTACGTCATTTTTGCCGGTTTTTGTTATCTTTATGCAGTATTCTTGCATTTTTTCTGCCTCACTTGTTTCTTCCAAATAGAAATGAAGTTGGTCTCCCTGGTGACTTTCTGCTACGTAAGCTATCTCAAATCTTTGCAAAAAGTGATTTTTGTAATAATCCAGATCAAAGAGGTCGAGGATATGTTCGATGTATTTCACCGAGTTGATGTGCCCGTTAACATCTACATCATGATAATAGGTGTCAATGGTTCTCACCAGCTTGGCATCCTTGCCCATTTTCACTCTCGAACTTGCCTGGATAGGACAAGGTTTTTCCGAATCAATATATTCTTTGATGAGTCCGTCGTGAATTTCAAAAATATCAACAGGCTGTCGGGTCTCCGTATCAATCATTGCCCACACGCTCTTGCCGTAGCCGTAAACCTTGGCTTCTTCGGATGATGATGTCTTGCCGCAGATTTTGAAATCTCGGGATGTGAAATATTTCATGGCACTCTCGCACCAGGTTTCTACCACAAAGCGGTCGTAAGACTTCGGCATCTCTGTCATCTCTATGGCCAGTCGGCTGAGAACCCATGTCTTGTGTCGGGGCATGAGGTAGTTCATACCGAACCCGCGGTCGTTGCTGTGAAAATCGGCAGCATTGAGCAGATGATTTCCGAGATGCCCCATAAAGAGGTGGCTGCTGAAATCGCAGTGGAAAGGCTCCGAAAGAAATTCGTAACGCCCTACCTTATCTAATATTTTCTGTTCCATAATATCTGTCTCGTCCTTTTATCTTGTTGTTTGTCTTGTTGTTTTAAACCGAAAAAGCCCCCTGCTCCGCTAGTTTGAAGCCAGGGGAACAAAGGGCATCAAAATATGAAAGAAATCTAATCTTCTGAATTCTGCTTGAGATAATCAGAGATGGGTTCGTCAAAACTTCTCGTAACAGCGATTCTGCCGCTTCGGGTATACTGAAGCAGGCAGTTGTAGCTGTTGAGCTGCTGGAAGAGGTCGGCGATGTCTTCGGTAAGTCCTGCCAGAAGCACGGTGCTGTAAGTAGGATTCACCTCCATCATGCGGGCATCATGCTTGCGGATGGTGCGCGAAACCTCTGGATTTTCGAGCAATACCGGAGTGGAAATCTTGAAGAGAGCCACTTCATGGATGAAGATCTGGTCGTCGGAGTAGTAATCGCTCTTCACCACGTCAATCTTCTTCTCTATTGCCTTGTTGATTTTCTCAATCTGCTCTTCATCACTCCAAACCGTGATGGTATACTTGTGTATATTCTTGATACTGCTGGCCGAAACATTCAAGCTCTCGATATTTACCTGTCTGCGAGTAAACACGGCAGTAATCTGATTCAGGATACCGGCAATGTTTTCTGAGTAAACAAGCAATGTATATAATTTCTTTTCGTTGTTATTCTCCATTTTTCCAAATTTTAAAATAATCGGTTACTTTTCGGAGTTTTTCCTTTTCGGAGGATGCTCCCTCATGAAGGAATTTACACCTTATTATATATAACCGAAAGCTTTTAATAATTCAACTCGAGTTGCATCTCATCTACACTCTTGCCCGGCAGCGTCATCGGAACGATGTCTTCATTCTCCTTGATGGCGCACTCCAGCAGGTAAGGACCCTTGGTGCTGATCATCTTCTCCACCTTAGCCTGAAGGTCCTTGCGGTCTATTACCACATCGTATGGTATGCCGTAGGCCTTGGCAATCTCTGCATAATGAGGATTCATCATGTGGGTGAAGGAGTGACGGCCGCCGAACATCAGGTCTTGCCACTGGCGAACGTTGCCCAGATAGTTGTTGTTCAGCAGAATCATCTTTACCGGTGCCTGCTGCTCCATGATGGTGCCTAGTTCCTGGATGTTCATCTGGAAACCGCCGTCGCCGAAGAAACAGCAGATGGTGCGGTCGGGAGCTCCGAAGGTGGCACCAATGGCTGCCGGAAGGCCGAAGCCCATGGTTCCGAAACCACCACTGGTTACGATGCTCAGCTTCTTGGTAAACTTGAAGTAGCGGCTACTGATCATCTGGTTCTGACCTACGTCGTTTACGAGAACAGCCTCATTATGAGTAGCTTCCGTTACCACGTTGGTCACCTCGCCCATAAGCAGCGGTCCCTCTGTAGGGTGGATATCCTTCTCTATTACCTTTTCCTGTTCCTGCTGGCGGTATTCCTCGAAGGAATCTCTCCACTCGCGGTGAACATTCTTGTTCAGCAGACGGGTAATGGCTGGCAGACTCTGTTTGCAGTCGCCCACAACAGCCACATCGGTCTTGATAACCTTATCAATCTCAGCCTTGTCAATGTCCAGGTGAATAATCTTAGCCTGGGGAGCATACTTAGAAGGCACGCCTGTGATACGGTCGCTGAAACGCATACCGATGGCGATGAGCACATCACACTCCTGGGTCTTCATGTTGGTAGCATAAGAACCGTGCATGCCGAGCATACCCATGTTGAGCGGGTGATTGCTAGGCAGGGCAGAAAGGCCGAGCAGGGTTCTGCCGGCAGGGATATCTGCCTTCTCGAGGAATTCGATGAGTTCATTATGTGCACCGCCAAGCTCTACTCCATGACCCACGAGGGCGAATGGTTTCTTGGCATTGTTGATGAGTTCGGCAGCTTCAGCCACCGCCTTTTCATCTATCGTAGGATAAGGGTTGTAAGATGTAACCTTCTCACATTTCACTGGTTCCCACTCGCATGTAGCCACCTGCGCATTCTTTGTAAAGTCGAGCACCACAGGTCCCGGACGTCCGCTGCGGGCGATGTAGAAAGCACGGCTCACAGCCCATGCCACATCCTCGGCACGGCGTATCTGGTAAGACCACTTGGAGATTGGCTGGGTAACACCCACGAGGTCTACCTCCTGGAAAGCATCGGTACCCAGGGCACCTACGCCTACCTGTCCGGCGATGACTACGATTGGTGTAGAATCCATCATGGCATCAGCGATGCCGGTCAATGTATTAGTAGCTCCAGGACCACTAGTGACAAGAGCGACGCCCACTTCGCCGCTGACTCGGGCATAACCCTGTGCAGCGTGAGCAGCAGCCTGCTCGTGACGTACCAATATGTGGTCAAACATCTTCTTTTCACCTCTCGTGTAACCGTACAGTGCATCAAACACTGGCATGATGCTGCCGCCCGGATATCCGAAGATAGTTTTAACATCCTCGTTTTTCAGGGAGCGCATCAGTGCTTCGGCTCCTGTTATTACTTCTTTTGCCATTTATATGTTATTATTCTGAATAATTCAAAAACTTTTCTTTTCTCAAAGACTCTAAAAACTGTCTTTTCAAAGACTCTCGAAGACTAGTCGATGATTCTCACACCGCCCTTATCTGCCGAACTTACGCTCTGGGCATAAGCGCGCAGTGCCTTGCTAACCACGCGGTTGCGCTTCAGCGGCTGCTGTGGGCGTGCTGCGAGTTCCTCGTCAGAGAGCTTCACATTGATGGAGCGGCTAGGGATATCAATGACGATGATGTCGCCATCCTTAATCTTGCCGATGTTACCACCTGCTGCAGCCTCAGGACTGATGTGACCGATGCTCAAGCCTGATGTACCGCCTGAGAAGCGGCCGTCGGTGATGAGGGCACATTCCTTGCCCAGGTGACGGCTCTTGATGTAAGAGGTTGGGTAGAGCATCTCCTGCATGCCAGGGCCACCCTTCGGACCCTCGTGGGTGATGACTACGCAGTCGCCTGAGTTAACCTTGCCGCCAAGGATGCCTTCGCATGCATCTTCCTGAGAATCAAAGCATACGGCTGGACCCTCAAAATGCCAGAGCACTGGGTCTACGCCGGCTGTCTTTACTACGCAACCATTCTGGGCAATGTTG
>ULZZ01006043.1_pt1 | contig 15620 bp, 8 predicted proteins | sample 1963581 | NCBI WGS metagenome assembly ULZZ01 (sample SAMEA4835903, study PRJEB28245) | human gut metagenome | biome: gut microbiome; material: fecal sample | place: Denmark | collected 2008 | reverse complement strand
ATTGCTTTCAATTGCCGTAGCCAACACCACATGGATCAGGCTCTTGCAGATTACAAAGCAAAGGGTATTGAGGCAAAGGGTTATATCTGTGATGTAACAGATGAGGAACAGGTGAAAAACATGGTAGCTGACATCGAGAAGGAACTTGGTGTTATTGATATTTTGGTAAACAACGCAGGTATTATCAAGCGTATTCCTATGACAGAGATGTCTGTAGATGACTTCAAGCAGGTTATTGACATTGACCTCACTGCACCTTTCATCGTATCTAAGGCAGTTATCCCTGGTATGATCAAGAAGGGGCATGGTAAGATTATCAACATCTGTTCTATGATGAGCGAGCTGGGCCGTGAGACAGTTTCTGCATACGCAGCTGCCAAGGGTGGCTTGAAGATGTTGACACGTAACATCTGCTCAGAGTATGGTGAGTACAACATCCAGTGCAATGGCTTGGGCCCTGGTTACATCGCAACTCCTCAGACAGCACCTCTCCGTGAGCGTCAGGCAGATGGTAGCCGTCATCCATTCGACAGCTTCATTTGTGCAAAGACTCCTGCAGGTCGCTGGTTGGAACCAGAAGAGTTGGCTGGTCCTGCAGTTTTCTTGGCTTCAGATGCTTCTAATGCAGTGAATGGTCACATTCTCTATGTAGATGGTGGTATCTTGGCATATATCGGAAAGCAGCCAAAATAAAGGATCAAAACATGAAGATTTAAATTTGAATAAACTTGAATAGAATAAAAAAATATAGGGCAGCCATAAAGGACTGCCCTATATTTGTAATTAAAATAATCTTTACAATTATTTGTTGATTGCATCTGCAAGCTCAGCACCAGCCTTGAACTTAGCAACCTTTTTAGCTGCAATCTGGATCTTCTCCTTAGTAGCTGGATTGATACCCTCACGAGCAGGACGTTCGTTAATGCTGAATGTACCGAAACCTACCAACTGGATCTTGTCACCTGCAATGAGGGCTTCCTTCAATGCGTTTGTTGTAGCTTCAAGAGCGGCCTTAGCCTGTGCCTTTGTAATCTCAGCACCTGCTGCAATCTTGTCAATCAATTCTGTCTTGTTCATAATTTTTCGTTATTAAATGAATAATATTGTTGTTTCTTAGTTGAATTCGTTTACAAATATAGCTTTTTCTTGTGAAAGTTCAAATAAAAAAAGCAGAAAAGTGATGAAATTATTGAAATTTAAGTGTAATAAGTCTATTTTTTGGTGTTTTCACGGATATTTTTCGTAATTTTGTCGCCAAAATACAAATATTATTCAGATTATTAAACTGTTTATAGAAATAAAGTTATGCGCAATATTCCAATTGTAACAAAGAATTTGCTGATAGTGAATGTAGTAGCATTCCTGGCATGCATGCTGATGGACAAGAGTATGGGTGGTGGTTCTGGCCTGACAGATATGTTTGGACTTCATTTCTTCCTGGCATCCGATTTCCATATTTATCAGTTAGTTACCTACATGTTTATGCATGGTGGTTTCCAGCATATTCTCTTTAATATGTTTGCCTTATGGATGTTTGGCTGTGTGGTTGAAAGAGTTTGGGGACCAAAGAAATTCCTTTTTTATTACATAGTGTGTGGAGTGGGAGCAGGTTTGTTCCAGGAAGCTGCACAGTATATTACCTATGTGGCAAAGGATATGGCAGCTTATGATTATGTTAGTGTTAATGGAGCCAGAATAACAATGGAGCAATATCTGAACCTATGGACTACCGTGGGTGCTTCAGGAGCTATTTATGCCATATTGCTTGCCTTTGGTATGATTTATCCAAACGAGCGTCTCTTCATTTTCCCGTTGCCAGTTCCTATTAAAGCTAAATTCTTCGTGATAGGCTATGCTGTCATAGAATTGGTTTCAACATTCTCTCTCTCTGATGACGGTGTGGCTCATATTGCCCATTTGGGAGGTATGGTCTTTGGATTCTTCCTGATCCGTTATTGGCGTAAGCAGATTGATAATGGTTACTGTCAGTCTAATTCTGCTGATGCATTCGATAAGTTGAAAGGTATGTTCGGCGGAAAGCGTCGGGCAGGTAGAACGCATTTTACTTATACCAAGAATGAATCTTATAATCCGACTTATGAACAGGATGCTGAATGTAAGACCAATGAAAAGGTTGTATCTCAGGAAGAGATAGATCGAATCTTGGATAAGATAAGGAAAAGCGGTTATGATAGCTTGACTCAGAGTGAAAAGCAGATGCTCTTTGATCAGAGTAATAAGTAGGAAACTATGTTTAAAGGATTTAAGGAATTTACATATAAGATGGTAGCTGGTGCTAATGTGGCAACTATCATCATCATGTTGCTGGTGGGCTTTTCTGACTTCTTTCAGCCAGAAAAGTTCGCCGCATTGGCTAATCTTGGCTTACTTTTCCCGGTTTTTCTTATAGTTAACTTAGGCTTTTTGCTTTTCTGGTTGCTCTTCCGGTCTAAGTATGCCATTATTCCATTCTTAGGCTTCTTGATCTGTTTTGTTCCTGTCCGCAAGTATATGCCAATCAACTTTTCTGGCGAAACTCCAAAAGGTTGTATCAAAGTTCTATCATATAATACCTGGAATTTTGGTGCACAGACAGAGGATGCCGAAGGAACTAATATCTGTATAGCTTATCTGCAGGAGCAGGATGCTGATATTGTTTGTCTTCAGGAAGCATGTCCTACTTCCCGGAATATTGAACAGATAGATAGCATGCTCAAGCCGATGTATGCTTATCAGGATACAACGATGCACGTGAATGGTGGAAATTGTCTTATGTTGCTCAGTAAATACCCCATTCTTTCGAAAGAGCGAATTCCTTATGAATCGAAAGGAAATATGAGTGTAGCGTATCGTCTGAAAGTGAAAGATAGAGAGGTCCTTCTCATCAATAATCATTTGGAAACTACCGGCTTAAGTTTAGAGGACAGACGCCAGTTCAAGAATCTGGTTATCGGAAAATTGCAGGTTGATACTGCAGAAGAAACGTCCAAACTGCTCGTTGTAAAACTTGCCGAGGCAACAAAGAAACGGGCTCCGGAGGCTGAGGCTGTAGCAAAATACATTCAGCAGCATAAAGAACAGAGTATTATTTTGTGCGGTGACTTTAATGATGGTCCTATCTCTTATGCTCATCGTACGATAGCTAAAGATTTGACGGATTGCTACATTGCAAGTGGTAACGGACCGGGTATCAGCTATCATCATGGAGGCTTTTTTGTTCGCATTGACAATATCATGTGTTCAGACGATTGGGAGCCTTATGAATGTAAAGTTGATGATAAAATCGCCGTTTCAGACCACTATCCTATCATTTGTAAGCTAAAAATGCGCCCTAAAAAGCAAAAATAGAGCAAATTATTCTTATATAAGAAAAAAAATGCTTATTTTTGCACAACTTTATGGAGGTTTTTGAAAGAATCCCTAAAAGCAATTGAAAAGAAACAAATAATTAATAACAATAAATAGAAATGCAAAACAAAGGAATTGTAATTTGTGTAGCCGTCTTACTGACACTCGCAAGTATCTTCTATTTGTCATTCTCGTTTGCCACACGTTACTATGACAGCGAGGCTGCAAAGATTAAAGATCCTATTGCTCAGCAGGATTATAAGGATTCTGTTAAGTACTTAGGTGTTTATTCTTACCAGAACTGCTTGGAGACTCAGATTGGTCTTGGACTTGACCTTAAGGGCGGTATGAATGTAATTCTTGAGATTTCTGTACCTGATGTACTTGAAAACCTTGCCGATCATAAGACCGACGCTGGTTTTACCAATGCCATGAAGGAAGCTAGAGCTCAGGAAGAAGCTAACGGTGGTGACTTCGTGTCACTTTTCATTAACGCTTATCATAAGAGCGCACCAGGTCATAAACTCGCAGAAGTGTTCGCTACCCAGCAGTTGCAGGGCAAGGTTTCTCCTCAGAGCAGCGACGCAGAGGTAGAGAAGGCTATCCGCGCTTCTGTACAGGATGCTATTGACAACTCTTTCAATGTTGTCCGCACCCGTATCGATAAGTTTGGTGTTGTACAGCCTAACATCCAGAAGTTGGAAGGTCAGCAGGGCCGTATCATGGTAGAAATGCCAGGTATCAGCCAGCCAGAGCGTATGCGTAAGATGCTCCAGGGTAGTGCTAACCTTGAGTTCTGGGAGACATACAACTCAGAGGAAATCGCTCCTTATCTCCAGCAGCTTGATACCCGTATCGCTAATGGTGATAATGGTGAGGAGAAGAACGATACAGTTGCAGCAGATTCTGCAGCAGCTAAGAAGGAAGTTGCTAAGGCTGAGGCTAAGTTCTCTATCAAGAAGAAGGACGATGCTGCAAGCAAGGTAGGCGAGGATGCTCAGAATGCTGCTGCTATCAAGGCTCACCCATTGTTGGCTCGTTTGCAGCTCGGTGGTGGTTTGAGCACTGTTGGTTATGCTAGCGTTCGCGATACTGCTGCCATCAACAAGATTATCTACTCTGCTGTGGCTAAGCGCGTTTTGCCATCAGACTTGCGTCTGCTTTGGAGTGCTAAGCCAGCTGATAACCTGAAGGCTAAGAATATCTTCGAGCTTCACGCCTTGAAGGTGACTACCACTACAGGTCGTGCTCCTTTGGAGGGTGATGTAATTACCGATGCTAAGGACGAGTTCGACCAGATGGGTTCACCTGTTGTTAGCATGAAGATGAATACTGAGGGCGCACGTAAGTGGGCTCAGATGACAAAGGCTAACGTAGGTAAGGCTATTGCTATCGTTCTGGATGGCGTAGTTTACTCTGCTCCTCGTGTAAACGGCGAGATTGATGGTGGTAGCTCTCAGATTTCCGGTAACTTCACTATCGAGGATACCAAGGACTTGGCTAACACATTGAAGTCTGGTCGTATGCCAGCTCCTGCACGTATCGTTCAGGAGGAGGTTGTAGGTCCTACTCTCGGTGCACAGTCTATCCAGATGGGTATTGTATCATTCGTTGTAGCTTTCGTACTCCTGATGGTTTACATGGTGATGATGTACAATGTCATTCCTGGTATGATGGCTAACCTGGCTTTGCTCGTCAACGTATTCTTCACGTTGGGTATTCTGACGTCCTTCCAGGCGGCTCTGACGTTACCAGGTCTTGCCGGTATGGTCTTGTCTCTGGGTACTGCCGTGGATGCCAACGTGCTTATCTATGAGCGTATCAAGGAGGAGCTCCGCTCCGGTAAGGGTATGAAGCAGGCTGTAGCTGCCGGTTATGGTAACGCTTTCTCTGCTATCTTCGACTCTAACTTGACATCTTTGATTACTGGTGTTATCCTGTTGACTACCGGTACAGGTCCTATCCGTGGTTTCGCTACTACATGGATCATCGGTATCGTAGTTTCATTCTTCACTGCTGTGTTCCTGACTCGTCTGGTTTACGATTATAAGTTGAACCACGATAAGTGGATGCACTGCAAGTTTGATACTCCAGTTTCTCACAACCTGATGCAGGGCAAGAAGTATAAGTTCATGTCTATGTACAAGACTACCTTCACCGTTGCCATCGTAGCAGCTGTGGTATTCATTGGTAGCTTCTTTGTTCGTGGCTTGAGTAAGAGTATCGACTTCACTGGTGGTCGTAACTATGTAGTACAGTTCGAGAATCCTGTAGAGCCTGAGCAGATCCGTACCGTTCTTGGTGATGCATTCGTCAATGCAGACGGCACCAAGGCAACTACTGGCGCTATCGCTATCGGTACAGACGGTAAGACTATCCGTGTATCTACCAACTATATGATTGAGAGCAACAGTCCAACTGTTGACGATGAGGCTGAGACTATCCTTTACAATGCCTTGAAGAAGGCTAACCTGGTTTCTCAGAAGAGTGTTGAGGCATTCAAGAACCCAGACGTTCGTCAGGGTGGTTCTATCATCAGTAGTACAAAGGTAGGTCCTTCAGTGGCTAAGGATATCACTATGGGTGCTATCTATAGTGTGCTCTTCGCATTGATTGCTATCTTCCTCTACATCCTGATACGTTTCCGCAACGTGGCCTTCTCTGTAGGTTCTACTGTAGCTTTGGCATTTGATGCCTTGACAGTAATCGGTTTCTACTCACTCCTGTGGGGTCTCGTTCCATTCTCATTGGAGATCGACCAGACCTTCATCGGTGCTATCCTGACCGTGGTAGGTTACTCTATCAACGATAAGGTGGTTGTATTCGACCGTATCCGTGAGAACTTGAAGTTGCATCCTAAGGGCGACCGTCAGCAGCTCTTCAATGCATCTATCAATGAGACATTGGCTCGTACCATCAATACATCTACATCTACATTGCTCGTGTTGCTCTGTATCTTCATCCTCGGTGGTGACAGCATCCGCAGCTTCTCATTCGCAATGATCCTGGGTGTTGTATTCGGTACATTGTCATCTATCTTCATTGCATCTCCAATGGCTTACATCGTTCTTGGTCGTAAGATTAAGGAAGAGCCAGCTGAGGAGGTTGCAGAAGTTAAGTAATCAGAAACTCTTCATTCTTTCTCTGTCCGATGTATGTCGGATAGAGAAAGATACTGGAAAGAATATAAAAATAATAAAGGTCGCTTCCTGATTGTCAGGAGCGACCTTTATTGTTTTATCATCTCTGGAATGATAAGGAAAGTACGTGGTCCCACCGAGAATCGAACTCGGATCAAAGGTTTAGGAAACCTCCGTTCTATCCGTTAAACTATAGGACCATTGTAAACCGACTGCAAAGATACATCAAATCGTTGACAATACAAAATAAAATGTTATGTTTTTCACTCTCATCTTATCAAGTTTCCTCACTTTTGTGGAGTTGAACTGCGAAAACCTCTTCGATACGAAGCATGATTCGCTGAAGAATGACTATGAATTCCTGCCACAGAGCAGTTACAAGTGGACGCCTTATCGCTATTGGCGCAAGCTGGCAAATCTTTCCAAGACTATAGTAGCTTTGGGTTATGAAGATTTGTCGCTTGTTGGTACCGCCTCCCCAGATAATCCTTCAAGACCCTCGGAGAAGTCCTGGCATGTTCCCGATTTTGTGGCGCTTTGCGAAGTGGAGAACGATAGTGTGCTGTTTGATTTAACCCGGCGTTCAGCTCTTCGCGGTGTGAATTATGATTATGTGATGACCGATTCGCCTGATGAACGAGGCATAGATGTGGCTTTGCTTTATCAGCCATCTTCTTTTGCGCTTATACAGTTCCGCTCCATCCGCATCACGCCGCTGCCTGATACTCGACCTACGAGAGATATTCTCTACGTTTCGGGGCGGATTATGAATGATGATACGCTCCATGTCTTTGTATTGCATGCGCCTAGCCGGCGTGGCGGCGAACGGATTTCGCGTCCCTACCGCCTGCAGGTAGCCAGCCAGTTGGCTTCTGCCGTAGATTCTATCTATGCGCTCAATGATAGTGCAAGGATTATCGTAGCCGGCGATTTCAACGATTATTCCGATTCTCCGGCTCTTCGTTATCTTTATCAGCATCACCTTATTAATATATCTGTTGGCGTCAAAGGCTCTCATGGTGCCAAGGCTACTTATCGCTGGCATGGAGATTGGCGAAGTCTTGACCAGATTCTCTTCAGTCCTTCGCTTTCCCGGCTTAAGATGAGTTGTCAGATAGGAGATTTGCCATTTCTCTTAGAAGATGATGAGAAATATGGCGGAAAGAAACCTTTCCGCACCTATCTCGGTCCACGATATTTGGGTGGATACAGCGATCATCTTCCGCTTGTTGCCAAGTTTAAGATAGAGGGTGGATATGAATAAAAAAACAGGTATGCTCAGATTTTTACTGAACATACCTGTCTGTATATTAGTGAGATTTTTTCTCTTCTGCCTGATTATCCGTAGATAACCTTACCGTTCTCATCCTCATAAGGAGTTATATCCTTAGCATACTGGTTCATGGCACGGAGGCTCATACCCATTGATGAGAAACCACCATCGTGGAAGAGGTTCTGCATAGTCACCTTGCGGGTGAAGTCAGAGAACATCATCACGCAGTAGTTAGCGCAATCCTCAGCTACGGCGTTTCCGAGTGGAGACATCTTGTCGGCGAAGTCCATCATGTTCTCGATATCCTTGATACCCTTACCTGCTGTTGTAGCTGTAGGGCTCTGAGAGATGGTGTTGATACGCACGTGCTTCTCACGACCATAGATGTAACCGAAGCTGCGGGCGATACTTTCGAGCATGCTCTTGGCATCAGCCATATCGTTGTAACCGAAGAATGTACGCTGAGAAGCTACGTATGTGAGAGCTACTACAGAACCCCACTCGTTGATAGCATCCAACTTCTTGGCTACCTGCAACATCTTGTGGAAAGAGATAGCAGAGATGTCCAATGTCTTGTTCAGGAAGTTGTAGTCGAGGTCATCGTATGTACGATGCTTGCGAACGTTAGGGCTCATAGCTACAGAGTGGAGCACGAAGTCGATTTTGCCACCGAGTTTCTCCTGAGCCTCTGTGAATACCTTTTCCAAGTCTTCTACGCTAGTCGCATCAGCTGCGATGATAGGAGCGTTAATCTGTTCAGCGAGCCTATCCAGCGTACCCATACGCAAAGCCATAGCTGTATTACTAAGTGCGATAGTAGCACCCTCTTCAGCAGCCTTTACAGCTACTTTCCAAGCGATTGATTCCTCATTGAGTGCACCGAAGATGATGCCACGCTTGCCTTTTAACAAATTGTGAGTCATTGTTATCTTAATACTTTTGTTTATACTAACGACAATCCCCTACATATATCATTCTCTATATATATAATAAGGTGTAAAACCACTTTGTTTTGTTCTAGTCGTTGAAATCGTGCGCAAAATTACGAAAAATGTGCAATATACCCAAATTTTTTAACTAAAAAGTGCCGTAAACGTTTTCTTTTTTGTGGTATGTCAAGTATTTCGCTCCCTGCAGTCAGTATGATATTCTATTTATTCTTTGCAGATAATAAGTCTGAAACAGATATATCTTATGCTTATAGATAACGTATCTGTTGGTCTGAGGAATTAGATTTGTAGGGTTCCTGACATATGTCAACAAGGTTCCTGACATATGCCACTAATGTTCATGACATATGCCAACAGAGTTATTGACATATGTCAGCAACCTTGTTGGCAACTGCCGTCAACCGAACGGAACTAATTGTTAGAACCGATGAATCGTAGAACTGTGACTATTTAATCTATTTGTTCTACGTATTTAAGCAATACGTCTTACCCGGCAGATGCCTGTATAGATAACTTAAGAACCTTCTTATTTCTGTTCTTACAAATTATAGCCTTATTGCTACAAAAATATCCTTTTTGTAGCAATATGACAAGGTAGAAGTGTTAAAAACAGACTTTTTTATGTGCGTTATTAAATTTTTCTTTCAAAATATTTGCAAATATCCGAAAAAAAATCTAATTTTGCAGCCGATTATTATATATTTATTAATTATTATCTAATAAAGAGAGAGATTATGTTTAAAAGAATCGCTTTATTTGTGGGGGGGGCAATTTTCAGTTGTGGAGTAGCCTTTGCCCAAACATCCGTTACCGGTAAGGTAGTAGCTTCAGAGGATGGTGAGCCTGTTATTGGCGCATCAATCAAGATAGCTGGTACTAATACGGGTACTGTTACGGACGTCGATGGAAACTTCAGTTTGAATGTTCCAGCCGGCTCCAAGTTGGAGATTACCTATATAGGTATGAATCCACAAACTGTCAAAGCAAGTTCTAATATGAAGATTGTTTTGACTTCTGATAACAAATCCTTGGATGAGGTGATTGTTACAGGTTATGGTAACTTCAAGAAATCCTCATTTACAGGTGCTGCTGCTTCCATGTCAACAGCTAAGTTGAGTGATGTTCCTTCACTTTCTGTTGAAGATAAGCTTTCTGGTAATATCCCAGGAGTTTCTATTTCTTCTTTCTCTGGCCAGCCAGGTGCAATGAACTATATCCGTATTCGTGGTATGGGTTCTATCAATGCAGGTAACGATCCATTGATTGTGATTGATGGTACTCCTGTGAACTCTGGTAACTTGAGTGGTTTCAATGATGGAAGTACTGGAAGTGGTTACAATGGTTCTGGTACCAATGCACTTTCTACATTGAACAGCAACGATATCGAATCTATCACTGTTATCAAGGATGCTGCCGCAGCCTCTTTGTATGGTTCTCGTGCAGCCAATGGTGTGCTTGTCATTACAACCAAGAGTGGTAGTGCAGGTAAGACCCAGGTTGATTTCCGTAGCGACTGGGGATTCTCTAACATGGCTATCAACTATCGTCCAACGTTGGATGGTGATTCTCGTCGTGCCTTGATTTATCAAGGTTTGAAAAACTATGCTTTTGATAATGTTGATGGTACAACCGATGCTTCGGCTGCAGCATTTGCTGATGCTAATATTGATGATTATGCAGCAAAACCAGAGAATGGCTGGGCTAATTGGCGTGACGCTCTCTTCAAAAATGGTTCTAGCCAGAACTATCAGGCAAGTGTAACTGGTGGTAATGATAAGACCAAGTTCTATGCATCTTTGTCATATGCAAATCAGAATGGTATTGTTGACCGTTCAGGCTTGGAACGTATGACAGGTAATGTAAACGTTTCCCATCGTTTTGGTAAGTTCAAGTTGGATGCTAGCACAATGATTTCATCTATGCATCAGAACTCTGCCATGGATGGTGGTGCTTCTTTTGCTGGTGCCGTCTCAAGTGCAGTATGGTTCCTCGGCCCTTCTAATGCTATCTATGACAAGAATGGTAATTTGCTGACAAAGACAGATGGTGCTTATAACAATAGTTATAACCCTATTTATGAGAACCAGCACATGTCTGATAGAACCAACACGACACGTTCTTACAGCACCTTGGCTCTCGAATGGAACATTTGGGACAACTTGAAGTTGCGTGAGAAGGTAGCTTACGACTACATCAACTCTACCGAGGATGTGCTTTGGGACAAATTCTGTGGTAATGGTTCTGGCTCAAATGGTGTGATGCAGCGTACTTACAATGAGTGGACAACCATGAACACTCAGACACAGTTGACATACAATAAGTCTTTTGGTGCCCACAATGTGGATGCTTTGCTTGGTTTCGAGACAGAGGCATGGCATAACAACAACTCATACGCTTCCGGTACAGACTTCCCTGGCAACTTGTATGAGTTCGCTAACTCTGGCGATACCTCTATGCAGAGTTACAAGTATGACTCAAAGATGACTTCTTTCTTGGGTCGTGTCAACTACAACTATAACGATTTGTATTATGCTGGTGTAAGCTATCGTCGTGATGGTAGTTCTCGTATGGCACGTGAGAATCGTTGGGGTTCGTTCTGGTCTGTATCTGGTGCTTGGCGCTTTGGTGCAGAAAAGTTCATGGATTCTATCAAGGATATATTGAGCGATGGTAAGATTCGTGTATCTTATGGTGTGAACGGAACTCTTCCATCTGGCTTGTATAGTTACATGAACCTTTATAAGTATGGTGAGTACTACAATGGTAGCAATGGTATGGGTATCATTGGTGTAGCCAACAAGGACTTGAAGTGGGAGCAGAACAAGGCTTGGAACTTTGGTCTTGACTTGACATTCCTCAACCGTATCTCTGTAACATTGGATTACTACGTTCGTAATACATCCAATTTGATTATGAACCGTCCTATCTCTATGATTCCAGGTTACTATGATGAATCTTCTCTGTTGGCTACCATGGCTCAGAATGTAGGTTCTATGCGTAACCAAGGTATTGAGGTGACCATTTCTTCTACCAACATTCAGAAGAAGGACTTCCTTTGGACTACTTCTCTGAACTTTGGTCATAACTCCAACAAGGTAACAGAGTTGACAGGTGATGATGACAAGATTATCAGTGGTGCCTTGATTCATCAGGTAGGTAAGCCTTACTATTCTTACTATATGTATGAGTATGCAGGTGTTGACCCTGAGACAGGTAAGGAGAGCTATTACATCAATGATGGAACTGAGAATGCTCGCAAGACCACTACTAATGTAGCTGAGGCAAACAAGACTATTGTTGGTCATCATGAGCCAACAATTGAGGGCGGTTTGTCTAACTTCATCAAGTGGAAGTTTATCGACTTCAACTTTACTTTGACCTATAAGTTGGGCGGTGACTCTTACGATGCTGCTACTTGGTTGCACGATAATGGTGGTACATACGCCCTCTATGGAGCAATCCCTTCTTACTATAAGTTGGAGGATATGTGGCAGAAGCCAGGCGATAATGCTAAGTTGCCTAAGTTCCAGGCTGGTTATGGTAAGGGTGTGTTGTCTTCTCGTTGGTTGATGCCTAACGATTATCTTCGCTTGAAGAACCTTACCTTAGGTTTCTCAGCACCAAAGGAGTGGATCAGCAACCTTGGCTTGAGCAAGGCTCGTGTATATTTCTCTGCCAACAACTTGTTGACCTGGAAGTCTAAGGATCTTTATGTTGATCCAGAGACACCAGTGGATGGCTTGTGTACATTCGAAATGCCAGCTTTGAGAACTTATACATTTGGTATCGAACTTAGTTTCTAATTTATAAAAGAACGAAATACAATGAAAGTATTAAAATCAATATATAAGGTAATGGGCTGCGCTATTTTGGCAGCCAGCCTGTCATCTTGCGTCAATGATTGGTTGGACGTAGCTCCTTCTGATGGTACAGATGCCGATGCAGCCTTGACCAGCAGTTCAGACTTGGCTGCTGCGAGAACGGGTATGTACGCGGCTTTGAAGGGAAACAGCAACTTGGTAGATTACTATGGTCAGCAATTCTTCGTTTATGGTGATGTTCATGCAGGTGATGATTATCAGTATAATAATCTTGGTGGTTCTAACCGTGCAAGTTTCTACTATGACATGAACTATCAGACTGCATCTGAGTTTTCATCAAGTACTTCTTCCAGTAACGTAACTTGGAAATCACCATATATTGTTATTGGCCGTGCTAATCGTATCATCGCTGCTGCAGAAGGTGGTGCTTTGAGCGATGCAGCAGAGGCTAAGGCTACTATCGACCAGTATGCGGCAGAGGCAAAGGTACTCCGTGCCCTTGCTCATTTTGACCTTGTTCGTATCTATGGTAAGCCATATACAGAGGATCAGGGTGCATCTCTTGGTGTACCATTGGTAACAGAAGTGCTGGAGTCTAATGCAAAACCTGCTCGTAGCACTGTTGCTGAGGTTTACGCCCAAGTAGTGAAGGATTTGACTGAGGCTATCAGCTCTAATGCTCTTGCTACAGAGACAGAACCAGGTTATGTAAGCGTTTGGGGAGCAAAGGCAATCCTTTCTCGTGTTTATTTGAATATGGGTGATTATGCTAACGCCTTGTCTGTTGCTGAGGATATTATCAAGAAATCTGGCGCAGCGTTGTGGACTCGTGACCAATACTTCAAAGCATGGGATGCTTCAACTCCTAATGAGAGTGAGTTCTTGTTCCGTCTCAATGTGGCAGGTTCTAAAGACAACAATGACTTGAATGGTATCGGTAACCTTCAGCAGCGTGAGGGCTACAAGGAAATGGTTGCTACTAAGAAGTTTGTTGACATGCTTACTTCAGACCCAGAAGATGTTCGTAACGAGATGTTCTTGCCTGCAACTGCAGCCAAAGAGGTGGCAACTTATGGTACCAACAAGGTATATCTGAACAAGTTGCGTGGTCAAGGTGGTAATCTTCGTAATGTTACTATCGTTCCAATTATCCGTCTTTCTGAGGTTTACTTGACAGCTGCAGAGTGTGCATTTAGAAATAATGACAAGACTAAGGCTGTAGAGTATCTGAATGATTTGGTAAAGAACCGTACCACAACAGAGGCTTCTTTGGCTACAGTGGATAACATCACACTTGAGCGTATCTTGATTGAGCGTCGTAAGGAGTTGATTGGCGAGGGGCAGCGTTACTTTGATGCTTTGCGTAATAACGAGACTATCACCCGTTATACAAGTGAAGCTGATAAGGGTTGGCACAAGACATTGAGCAAGGAAGCTCAGTCTTTCAACCGTGATTACTTCAAGGCTATTGCTGCCATTCCGCAGGCAGAGATCAACGCCAACCCTAACATCAAGCAGAATGATGGTTACGGCGAGTAATCGCTGTGATGGAATATTTTAATAAGATAATATTTTTAATCAAGATATAGGAATGCCATGAGTGGCATTTTCTATAAATCTCTCGGGAGAGGCTGGCTGTGAAGCTCGCCTCTCTTTTTTTTGTCTTTTTATTTGCGTATCTGATATTTTATTCGTAACTTCGCACCGTCTAAAGTAATATGGCTATGGAAGAGATAAGAAAATACCCAGTAGGAATGCAAACTTTCTCTGATATACGAGAGGGTAATTATGTGTACGTAGATAAGACAAGGTATATTGTCGATTTCTTGCGTAATGGTTCTAAATATGTGTTTCTGAGTCGTCCAAGACGATTCGGTAAGTCGCTTTTTGTCTCTACGCTCCAGGCATATTATGAGGGCAGGAAGGAACTGTTTGATGGTTTGGCACTTGGCGAATATGAGAAAGAATGGGTGAAACGTCCTGTTCTTCACTTCGACATGAGTACTGCCAAAAATCAGACACCCGAAGGGTTAGAAGAGATGCTGGGCTATATGCTTTCAGAATACGAGCAGGTCTATGGACGTGACGAATTGGCGGTGCAGCCGAGCCAGCGTTTGCAGTCTTTGGTAAAGCGTGCCTATAAGAAGACGGGTCAAAAGGTGGTCGTTTTGATAGACGAATATGATGCTCCTCTCTTGGATGTCGTGCATGAGAAGGAAAGTTTGATGCCATTGCGCTTGGTTATGAGGAAGTTCTATAGCCCATTGAAATATCTCGACCCTTGGCTGGAATTTACTTTTATCACGGGTATCACCAAGTTCTCTCAGTTGAGTATCTTTAGCGAGATCAATAATTTGGATAATATCAGCATGTTCGATCAGTATTCTGCTATCTGTGGTATCAGCAAGACAGAACTACTGACGGCGATGAAGCCTGATGTTGAGTTGCTAGCCAAGTCTTTGGGAAAAACTTTTGATGAAACGGTTGCCGAGTTGAGTTCATATTATGATGGTTATCATTTCAGTAAAAAATCAGAAGATGTGTTTAATCCGTTTAGTCTGGTTAAAGCGTTGAGAAGTAAGGAAATAGCAGCTTATTGGTTTAGTTCAGGTACTCCTGCATACATTATCAACACTTTACGCAAACATCATGTGGGGGTGATGGATATAGAACAGAAATCCGTAGGGGTAGATGATTTCGATGTCTCTCCTGAGCAGATGACTTCTGCTTTACCATTGCTTTATCAGAGTGGGTATCTCACCATCAAGAAGTATAACCCTATCTTGCAGAGCTATCAGCTGGATTATCCAAACAAGGAAGTGCGTGTAGGAATGGTTCGTTCCTTGGCTCCTAACTATCTCTCTCCAATATCGTTGAACAATAATAGTTTCATCTTCGACTTTTTGGAGCAACTATATAAAAATAATATGGATGGTGCTTTGCAGAAAATGCAGGCTTATCTCGCCAGTATCTCCAATCGACTTGCCAACAAGAACGAGAAGGACTTCCAAACGGTCTTTTATCTCATTTTTAATTTGATGGGTGCTTACATCTTGGTGGAGGAGGATAGTGCAATAGGCAGAGCAGA
>ULZZ01016984.1_pt1 | contig 16921 bp, 28 predicted proteins | sample 1963581 | NCBI WGS metagenome assembly ULZZ01 (sample SAMEA4835903, study PRJEB28245) | human gut metagenome | biome: gut microbiome; material: fecal sample | place: Denmark | collected 2008 | reverse complement strand
CAAATGGTTCATGATATTTCTATGAAAGATATGGGAGACTTTGCTGATCAAGAAGCGGCAAGATATGAAGATTTAAATAATATTTATGAATAGATGACTCAAAATCCAACTGCTTTTGCAAATGATACTTAGATGCAATATAATGCTCTGGAGGCTACGGGATCTCTCACTTAGGGAGAATTATCTGATCTTTATGTAAATGGCTCTCTTGACGCAGAAAAAGTTAAATAGGCTTATGCTGAAGCTGGAATTTCTGCTGATAGTATTAAACAATCAATGCAAACTGCGGCAGAACAAGCATCTTCTGCTCAAAAAGCTATTGAAGATGCTGATTATCAGTATGAAGTTGAATCTGCTGGATTAGATCAAGAAGAAACTGATAGATATGCAGCAAGAATCGCGGAAAGTCTTAAAGAATAGGATGAGGCTGCTGGAGATACTATTAAATCTATGGAAGAGTATGAGAAATTAGGAAGAGAAGCTGCTATCGCTAATTAGAAATTAGATAGAGGACTTAAGAATTTAAACGAAAATTTAGATGACTATAAAAAGAAATTAAAAGATAGTAATAAGGGGACTGCTGAATGGTCTGAAGCGATGGATGATTTAAAAACTGATTTGGCAGATATTGTGGGATTTGATGATCCAGATTTAATCACAGATGATTTCGCAGAAGCGACTTTAGAGTCTGAGGATTTAAAGGCAGCACTAGACGGTGATGTTGAGGCAATTTAGCGTTTATAGGCCGCAGCAGCGGATGATATGATGATAAACATTGTAGCAAATCAAAGTGACAATCCAGATGACATAGTTAGTAAATGGACTAATTTAAAAGCTTAGTTTGATGCTATACCAGATGTAAATGCTCCCGGAGTAAATTAGCAACCTTTAGAGACAGCTTTTAATGAGTTAATCGCTAAAGGAAATATGACAAAAGACCAAATTGAAGCTGCGTTAGCTGGTTTACACGTTTCCGCAAAAGTAGAAACTACCTATCATACACACAAATAGCAAGTTCCTTTAACCGTCACTGAAGAACATGTAGAGCTTGGAGACTCAATGGAGATCCCAATTTATAGTAAATAGACTGGAGAACAAATTGATTCAAGAACTGTATGGGGGACAAGAACTTACACAAAATCTTATACTGCAGGCTATTCAGAGGCGGATGTTGTGGTTCCTAGCTATAAAATTGTTGGCACAGAAGGAGAAGGCGGAGAAACTACATATTTTACAGAATCCCCTCCTCCAGCACCTTCCAGTGGAGTAACCACTTCTGGATTAGGTGATTCCGGAGGCGGAGGCGGCGGAGGCGGCGGAGGATCTACTCCCGAGCACTCTGCGAAAAATGCTTCTAAATATGAGCCTATTACAGATCGTTACGCCACAATCAAATCCTCTATTGATGAGGTTCAACGATCCGTTGATGCTCTAAGCGATGCACAAGATGACGCTTGGGGCGCAGCAAAAGTCCGTAATCTTCAAAAGATAAATTCTGAACTCCAAAAACAAGGCAGAAATCTACAACAGTTGCGCAAATTAAGTTTGGATTATTTAAAAACAGATAAACGAGATGCTCAAATCGCTGCAAAGGACTTAATTACTAACCTTACAAAAGAGGGTTTACCTGGACTAAATTTAGACCAAGTTCTCTTTAATGGAGAAGGTTTTGTAAGCAATCGTACTGAATTGACTGCTTAGTTAGATAATTATTTAAAATCGCTTTATGAACCTTACTATTAGGCAGCTATGGCTTATGATAGAGCAAATTCAACAAATGAGGCTGAATCTGAGAGAATTGATACCTTAAAGGAAAAATACGATGTTGCTAAAGCTTTTGTCGATGAGTTCTTGGCGGCTCTTGATTTAGTTGATGAAACAGCCCAAGAAGCTGCGGATGCCCTTGAACAATAGCTCGAAAATATTCGTGAATGGATGGCCAATAAAGTAGAGGAAGCCACTTATAAAATGGAATTTTAGATTGGAATAAATGAACGCGATATTTCTTTAATTGAACAAGCTATTGAACTTTGGGGCGATCTTGGAACGATGATGGGCAAAACTTTTGATTAGCTGGGCAAATAGCTGCGAGAAGAAACTGAGAATTTTAATTTAACTCTTGAGCATGGAAATAGAATGATTGAAATTATCAATAATATCAATCCTTCTAATGCCAATAGAGATTGGTTTATCAATGAATTTGGCGAAGAAGCCTGGAATAAATATATTACAGGCAACGGTGGTTTGCCAGCTGAAGTTCTTGAGGCTATGCAAGATGATGCGGATAGTATGATTGAGTATATGAACTCTATGTATGATATAGCTGAAGAAATGTTTGGACAGTATATTGAAGTATTGAATATGTATATGGATGAATTTGATAAGATAGCTGATAAAATTTCCGCTAATAACGATAGACTTGAGATGTTTGCTGAACTTCTTGAGTTTAGTGGAAAGAAATGGACTTCTGATGGTCGAGACGCTATTCGTTCTATTGCCGACGCAACTGTAGACAATGCTCAGCTTGAGGTTGAGCGTGCAGCGAGTGCCCTTGAATTGGCAAAACAAGGCGCTGAAGAAACTACTGCTCAGCTTGAAGAGTTCTATGCCGAGCATGGTAGAGATGCAGAAGGGTATAATGACACAGAAGCATTTGTTTATAATCAGTTAAAAGCAGCAAAAGATGAAGCCGATTAGCTGTTGGCTGATGCCTAGTCTGATATGACTTCCTCTATTCAGGATCTGGCTTCTGCGGCGGCAGATGCTATTGAAATGGTAGCCGAAGTTATTAAAGATGAAGTTGTTGAAAATCTTGGCGGCGATTTTGCTAGCTTTGATGATATGACTTCTATGTACGATCAACAATATGATCTTGATACTTTCTTCCTGAGAGATTTTGATAAAGAGTATCAGTTAAATAGTTTGTTAGGTGATATTGATGATTAGATGGAAAACATTACCGATCCTGGTAGGTTAAAAGAATATGAAGCTCTTATTGAAGAAATCAATGCTGCAAATCAAGAGGGTGTTGACCTTACATAGACTGACGTTGACTTGTTAAAGGCGAAATTTGAAATTCAAAAAGCACAAGATGCTTATGAAGAAGCTCAAAATGCCAAAAATACAATGCGTTTAGCCCGCGATGCTTCTGGTAACTGGAATTATGTATATTCTTCCGATTAGAGTGAAACCGATGACGCCGCACAAGCATTGGCAGACGCTCAATACAATTATGAAAAATTGCTCTGGGAAGCCAGCGATGAAGCATCTCAGTATTGGCTGCAGGCTCAACAAGAGTTCTTCCAATTCTAGGAGACTATCGACTGGGCACGTTATGAACATGATGCGGATTACAAGCGCATGATCGATCAGCAGTTAGCTTATTATCAACAAAAGACTGAACTTTATGCGAATCAGATTGTAAAATATAATGGGATGCTCGACGTGGCTTTTGAAGATACTACTCTTGGAGTAATAACTAACTGCAAAGACATGAATTCTGCTCAAGAATGGTATACTACTTAGCATACTAAGTATACTAATGACTTAAAACAAAATACCAAAGATTATTAGGGTTAGGTTGAAGAGACTTGCAATCAAATTGGAATTAAATACGATGAACTTGAAGAAACAGTAAAGACAGAGACCGAATTGATGGGTAAAGAAAATGACGCTCTTCGAGAGAAGATTAAGACCTTAAATACTGAGGGTAGCCGAGCACTATCTAAACTCGATGATAAAGTCCGTAACTTCCGTGAGAACTTCATTCAACACATGGAAGCCTGTCAAAGGAAATTAGAGGCTTTCTTAAAGACTCTAAAGTAGATGGAAAATGCTTCAATCAATGAAATGTACAATACTGGTTTTGATGCTGGCACTGACTATACTGCGGAAATTCATAACTACATTGGCCAAAAATTAGAAGAAGGTTACACGGAAGAATAGCTCTTAGCAGATGAGGGATTAAAGTCATTAGTAACTGAATTAAAAAATAAATTAGGTAGTGAAGAGCTGTATTATGCTGGACATGGAACAGTAAAAGACAGATGGGGCCAACAAGGTTGGGACTTTGTTGATAAATATTTATAGTCTGCTGTTGACGAAGCTATGGATTATTTCTTATCTGGTAATTTCGAAATTTGGGATACTGTTGATGAATGGGTACGAGATCATCCTAATTGGAGAGAATTGGCTCAGTAGAATTGGGGTAAGCCACCAGAGACAGCTACTGGCGGTTTAATTAGAACCCCTCAAATTCGTTCTGTGGCTGAAGATGGTGCAGAATTGATTTTAAATTCTGAAGATACCAAGAATATTCTTTCCGCGGTCGCTCATATGAGGGACATTGTAAGGATGAAGATGTCTAGCATCAATGGTACTCTTGGAAAGCAAACTTCTGGCGTTGTTAATAAGACAATCGTTAATAAGGATATTCAATAGGTCGAACAACAGGTGCATATTGATGCGACATTCCCGAACGTGTCCGTTGCCTCTGAAATCGAAGAAGCATTCTCCAACTTGGTGAACCAAGCTGTCCAGTATGTTTCTTAGAAAAACCATCAATAAGACAGAAAGGAGTAAAATATGTCAAAACTTGTTCAAGATTTCTTTGATGCGGTTAATACCATCGCTAAAGATGAGGTTAACGCATCAAGAAATGACTCTACTATTGACGGCGAGATAAAATCTGTTGTCAATGTTGATATCGGTCAATATAAAGTAGAGTACCAAGGCAATGTCTTTGACGCTTACTCATCTGATCCCCTTAGCGTGTACAAGGTTGGGGAACAAGTCTATGTGCTTGTTCCCCAAGGGGATTTTTCTAAGCGAAAAGTTATCCTTGGGCGTTCTGACTATAAGAACAATTCTACATTCCAAGATAGACAAGATATGACCAATTTTTATATCCAGAAAGGTCCTAACTGGATAACTGACTGGTATTAGCTTGGTCATGAATCTCCTCTTCAGATTTGCGCTGTGCCATACGATGGCAGAATGAATCTGGTTCATTCTACTTCTTATGAATCAGCTACTGAACAAGTAAATATTATTCGTCCTTAGTTCGAGGAAGCTGAAAAAGAATACCAAGCAAATCCCGGAGTTTTACAAATTGAACTGCGCTATTTAAGCCTTAAGAAATAGCTCGAAGATGCTTTAGCTCTTCAAGAATAGGCTCTAAACTCTTCCGCAACAACCGGGGCTAACTATTGGGATTTCGGCTTTTTGCGTGAGCAGTCACAAACAGAAGGCGGGGATGCCGTTAATCGTTATCCATAGAATTTTCCAGATGAAGAGACTTTGGAAAGAGCCGATCAAATGTTGTAGAGATATGGAGCAGCGTATGATGCTATTTCAATTTCAGCATCTTTTAGAACGGCTTTTCAAAATACTCATACTACTGGACAATATGCTTTAATTGTCGAATGCATTATTAATAATCCAAAGTATATCACAGATATTCGAGACCCAAACGCACATGATTATATGGGCGATGCTTGGTATGAAGCGATGCTCAACTGGTGGAATTTCCAGTAGGAAATTGATTGGACTAGATATAATTCTGGAGAAGACCCTGATTATGTGACTTCTGTTGATACTACATCTTAGGAATTGCAAAAAGCTATTGATCTGGTAATTCCTGACCAAAAACAATATAAAACAATCTCTTTTAAACTTGGTTTCAATGTCTTTACCGGTGCTCCATATTCATATGTTGCAGATACTCCGCAGAAGGCTTATTATACTATTGAAAAAGGTACACTTCAAGGATTAAGTCGCATTTATTTAGAGCAGGACGGTAATTTTGTTGCCGATATTACGCCTACTTATAATAATGATGGAACTATTTCTTGGGATGCCCAGCATTCTGTATTAGACCGAAACAATATCTTTTGTGATAATATTGATATTCGATTCTGCGAGAAGGTAAATCTTACAGACAATCTTTATTATCCTTGGATTGAAACTCCATATGGAGACTCTGTGTATGGTGCCAATACAGTTACTTCAGACATTAAAGGCCGCGGATTTGTTACTTTAGTTGCTCATCTTCAATATGGATATGAAGATATTCTTGATCCAAGTACTTGCACAGTACACTGGTTTGTTCAAGACCCCTCTGTAACTCAAGAATATGTGGAAAGAATGGGGTGGGAAAAAGATGCCCATAATAACACTTATTTTGATTATGGAGGAGATGGTTGGTATCCTATTGAGCTAATGATAAACAATAGCAAAGAAGGTAGTGGCAATTACGATATTGATTTTAATACCTTAGTCGTTCGTCGAGATGCCGTTTAGTTTAAGAACAAATACAAAGCGGTTATTGTTTATCGTGATATGTCAACAAATGAATAGCGAGAAATTACTCGTTGTTCCGTTGAACAGGAAATCGCTCGTCTTGACTCTATCTATGATCTTGAAATTATTCAAGAAACTGAATCAAATGGTAGAGATGTAACACTTCGCGTTATTAACCATAACAAGCCAGACAATAAAATCAATCCGGCGACGGGAGAGAATTATCCATATTGGTTTGGTACCTGGTGGTTAAAAACCCAGTCTGGAGCCTACTATTAGATCTCACAAGGCATTCAAGAAGGCAAAATTATTATCAATGATTTCTTGTTTGATGATGTAGCAACTTTTTATGTTCAAGCATATGACCCCGAGATTATCGACCCAAAACATGAGCATAAAGCTACTGCATAGTGCTCAGTAATTGCCGTTCTTGAAAAGACGATTATTACTGCAACTGATGGAGATTTATTAGTCGATTGGGTAGGTCGAGATACCTTTAATTATGACGCTTTAGGTACGATTCGAGGAGAAGCTGATAAATAGGACAATACCTTAATCCCCGTATTGCGCTGGGCGGATGGCAATATCACTGATTACCATTTTACAATTTTGGCGCCAGATGGAACTCCTTTAAGTAATAAAGAGTTCTATGATAAAACTAGCACTACTTAGGCTGGTAACGGATTTAATTGGGTTGATAGCTCAGGAAATCCGATGTGTATGCTTAAAAATATGTGGTGCGATTAGTTAAACGGCACTATTCACTTCCAACTTTAGTCACAATATGTTGAAGATAGAGCAACAGCTGATAGAAATACTTTTAAAATCAGAGTAAATCTTCTTGATGGAACTTATTTCGATCTCACAAAGACTATTCGTATTTTAAAAGACGGTGACCAAGGGACGATCGGTAATGATTGGTCTGCTCCTATTCGTCCATGTAACTGGAAATACAGTGAGGATAAAGAAGAAGGCCCATACATTGAGGAATTAGATTATCCTGCGGTTTTGATTGTTAATAAAACTGCTGACGGAGAATGGGTTCAGAATAAAAATTTCCGAGTATTTTTAAGACCATTTGTTTATAAAAATGGTATCGCCTTGGAAAATCTTGACCCCTTTGAGGGATATTTCTGTAAGGTATATTGGGATGTACGTATGCCTGGTAGCGTAGCCGCAGCAGATGTTAAATATGCGTCTTGGTTGCGTTTGCACCATACCGATGGAGTACCTTCTGATATTGACAATCCTGGAGAACCTTATGGGCGTGATAAATCTTGGTATGAGACAGGTAATATTTAGTTGAACGGCGGCGCTGGAGACATCGCCCACTCTACTTGGGATTCTAAAGTAAATGAACGTGAGCAACAGCCGGATGGTCTGGTTGCTTTTACAATGTATCCTCGTCGTCAATACGAGGCAGAAGAAAATGAACAAAGCAATGCCAGTCATTTTGCGACTGAAAATTATGGCGCCCTTGAAGTAAGATTCTTTGATAATGCAAAAAATGGTACAAAAGCCGACCTTGAGCGTTGTATGTATCGCTTCATTGTTAAAGCACAAGTAGATATTATGAAGGGTCAATATGATCAGTAGACAAAGATGATTGAGACAGACGGCGATATTGAACGTATTGCTTCTATAACATCCTTTTGGCCCATTGATATTCTTTTTAATGAATCTGATATTATTTGGGATAGCACTGAAGCCGAATGGGTAGAGTGGAATGGTCCCATTAAGAAAATTGCAACGAATTGGCCACGCTTTGTTGAGTATAATGCATAGGGTTATGATCCAAAGAATCTTTCTCAACCTCTTTATTTTAAATTCGGTAATTTATTAGCAGAAGAAAAAATCAATTATAAAGCATACAACCTAACTCCATTAACTTAGACTATTGAACTAGTAAGAAACGATGTCACTCAGACAGATGAGCAATATTACAGAGCTAAGCAACATTTGAATTTAAGTGAGGGCTTTCATGGAGCTTTAGAGATTGATTTGACTGGCGGAGAAGGCCCATTTAAGAAGGGTCGATATATCCGAAATCAAGTAATGTATCTCAATGCTTATGGTAATGTTGATATCAATGGCTGGGATGGCCAAGGCATTGATATGAATGAAGAAGATGGAACTATCTTTGCGAACACCATAGGCGCGGGATATAAAACACCACAAACAAATTTGTTCACTGGCGTTCTAATGGGTGTTGACCGCTCTCAAAAGAAGAAAGATATTAAGGGATATGATCTTGACGAAGAGGCTTTGAAATATCGCCAATATATGACTGGTATTTTTGGCTATTAGGATGGTATTTCTTCTTTTGGTATTCTTGAAAACGGCACCGCTTATTTTGGGCGTGCGGATCGTGGTGGCCGCATCATTATCGACGGTACAAACGCTACAATTTATGGCGGAGGCAATGGTATTATGGATTCTCCGAGTATTGGAGACCCGATGTGGAATACCATGCGTCTTACTCTCGCCGATTTAAACCATACTACTTCACAATATGGTAAGAATATTGATGGTTATTACCATTACAACTTGAACGGGGAATACTTCTACTGGGATGAGGCCTCCGGCAAATACCGTAAACTTGAAGGACTTGGAGACGAGCCTTTATTCATGGGGATTAAAAATGAAGTTCCAAGTTTGAAATATATTGATCAGCTTCTTGAGATGCCTCAGTATAAGGATAAGATGGAAGCTATCACGACAATTTGGGAAATTGATTATACTCAGGTTTCTGCAGATGAATATCAATAGATTGTTGATTGGGGCTATGAACAGGCTTAGGAAATTGGTGATGCTTTGGCTAAGTATTTTACTCTTCAAGAAAATGGTAGTTACTTATTAACTGGCGACCCAGAGAAAACTGATATTGGTTTTATGACCCAAGGCTTTGATGGAAAATACTTTGAGCTTGATGCTGGTAATAAAGAGATTCCTAAAAGCGCACTTCCTCGATGGTATGGACATCTTTGGCAAAGGGCTTATGTAAAGCCTGATGGAGCAGTACCATATTGGTTGGACGCCCTTGCTCAAGGTAGCTGTTCAGATGGATGGAAAAATCTTAACAAGTATCTGGATTAGGATGTTATAGATTAGCTAGATCCAGAATTAGGACTTGGGTATAATCCTGATGGTTAGAATTTTAGAATTAACTATTTTGGTCCTATTACAATGCCAGATCCCAATGATACTTCACATTTAATTTATGTAAACGAAGATTATGACCCAAAGGATCCTGATACTTGGGACGAGAGCGTATTCCAAGGCCTTGAAGACTATGTAAACGCTAATGCAGTGTTTGGTCCATTATTCAGAGCAAAAGCTGAAACCGATGATATTAAAGGGCAAAATCCTTCAGTTTTAAAATCTCAACAGTTGTCTGGATTTGGCCCTTCAAGAGCTTCTACCACACCTGCTATTGAAATTGGCCAGCATTTACATGGATTAATGCCAGGTCTTATTGACTGGGATATGTATGAGGATGTTTTCCGTACTCTTGCAATTCCTGGTGATAGAAACTTCCTTGTAACTTACGATGGTACTCTTTGGGCAATGAACGGCGTCTTTATGGGAGCAGTTATTGGTTCCAATATCATCGGTGGTCGTATTCAAGGTGCTGAGATTGGCATCGGCGGCAAGATGGAAAAAGACCAAATGATTTGGACTCTTGACCCTCGTGTTACTGATGAAGCCAACAGAAAATGTCGTTATGAAGATCTGATTCCGCCAAGAGACATTAAGGTTAAACTTAGTGAGTTAATGCCTTATACTGGTGAGCAGCCTCGTGCTTTCTATGTTTCCTACGATGGATCTGTTTATGCTCAAAGATTATTTATCTATGGTGGTTCTATTGATATTGGCCGATTCCATATTTTAGGAAATATGCGGGATCCCGATACTGGCGATATAGTAGAAAATGATAGTGATGATTATGGGCATCTTGTATAGGCGGCGGAAAGTGATTTCATTGGTGTAACTCACTTTTATGGTAATGTTGGTATTGGCCCTTGTCTTGGTAAAAACGATTTTACTGAAGAGTTTGGCTCATCTAAGGGTAATCTCTTCCAATCTCGTGGTTATGTGGCTCTTGGTATTCCAGTATTTGAAGGTGAAAATGCTCGAGTACATAATTAGTTTATTATTAGGATGAGAGATTCTAAGAAGGCTATGGGCGTTATTGATGATGTTGACTTTTATAGAGCTACAGATTATGATATCGGCCGCCCGGGGATTGGTGAGTCTGGCCATGATAATGTGGAACAATCTGCAATGTTCGGCCTGGATTCTGCTACTCGTCAAATTCCTTAGTCAGTTTAGGATGACGGATTTTTCCAAGGACATTTTTGGCCAATGCACTTTCATTTTGGTGGTTCATTAAAAATAAATAATGCCGCAAGCAAAGAAGATTAGAGTTCAATGACAAATGCTTACTTTACCACAATGGATATTTTCCAAAGTAAAGGCGCTACTGTTACAACTGGTACAGGAAATGACTTCTTGGATGGTAACAACTATTTCCGCGTAGGTCCATATGGTACTGAAGCTATTTAGATTTACATTAGAAAACGATTTTAGAGTCAAGACTCTTCTGAACTTCCTGCTCCTCGAAACGGTGAAGTAACTGATGTTGCAGATCCTGAAGGCCCAGACCAATATCTCGGTTGGATTGGTTTGACAAATCGTGCTGGTTATGGCAGTTCTAGCGGAGAGGGTATTACTCAGTTTACTGTTGGTATCAATACATGGTATACTGCACCAATTATCTTTAGTTCTGATGGTGAATCTGCTTGGTTAACTCGTGGTCATATCCACTTTTTAACTCAGTTTTATGGAAATTGCGCTGGACAAAATTAGACTTGGGGTTATGATGAAGGTCAGGTAGGCGGCTGTAATTATGGTGTCTATTTAAACATGGGTGGTAAATATAACTATGGCACACCTGATAGAGTAAAATCTAATGACTCGGCTAACAACGATTTCACGGTAAAGACCTCTCATGGCCGAATTAGACTTTCTATTGACTCCCGCGAACAAGAATCTGGTGGCTTCCCCGATCCATGGACAGCAGCCACGGCAATTCCTGGAATCGCCAGTGCAGGCGGCATTGAAATTGATCCCTATAATGCCAATGCTAAACGTCCTGGTTTGTGGATTTGGCTCGGTTATCCAGGTTCAGCAGCTTATCACGGCAAGAGTCCACAAGAGAATGATGAAGAAATTCATATTGTTCATAAAGGTAGTAATATTACTGGGGATTGTAAAACTGCTACTGGTATGCCAGAAATCTTAATTGATAAAGAAAACATTTATATGTATGCTCCTAAAAAGATTTTGATGAAATATGGTAAAACAGATTATAGTGCTCATATGTTAAAGGATGCAAATGCTGCCGGTGAAGCAGCCTCTGACGAACCTGCAATTATCGAAGGTAGTGAAGAGAATGTTTAGATTACTCACGAGAAAGAATTACATATCTATATTAACCAAGATAATTTAACAGGAAGTTCTGAGATTGCTATGTATCAAAACAAAATGGATATCACTGCTTCTAAATTGACTCTTTCTGGTGATGGTGGTTCTCCTCACGGCATTGCTAATGCAATGGTATTAAGTCCGGGTAGAGTTGATATGAGTGGATCTTACGCTATTCCAGATAATCAATACCATATTTATGCTCGTTTCGGATAATAAAGAAAGGCACCCGTATCATACGGGTGCCTTTTTATTTTTTATATAAGAGAGAGCTAATTCGGTCAATTCCGACCTTGCGATTTTGTTAGGCATTTTCCAGTAAAGATAGTTGTTTACAACTTGACTCGGTGTCGTTTTAGAAGTAGCTTTTCGCGGCTTCCAAAACTTATCTCCATACCTACCGAGCATAATTTCGCCTATCTCGCTATAAATGATGCCCATATCAACCATACTAAGTAAGTCTTTCTCCATAGGACTTAAATATCGGTCGACACAATCCATTGACCATACATTCCAAAGGTGAGAATATGACCCAAGTGCTTTTCCTCCGCGGGAAGCTCTTTCGCTATCTCTTAGATTAGGTTCTTTTAGAATAAATCGCCAAACTTTAATCCAAGAATCTGGGAGTTTAATCCCGAATAATGACCTTTGACGTTTTATTTTCTGCCATTGGGCTTGGGTTAGACCTTTAACCCATTCTTCTGGTATCTAATCTATTGTTTGTAAGCACATATTTGCAGAGGCTTTGGAGTCGCTTGTTGGCGTTACGAGTTGGTCGATTTGCCATTGCTCAAGGCCATCATAGGCGACAATCTTAGGGTCATCGCACATAAGGGCAATCTCACCATTGCCGCTAATGACTGGATTCATAAAGGACTCCTTTCTTTATTTTCTAACTATATTATAGCATAAAAATTTTTTTATTGCAACTTATTTTATTTAAGGTATTATAAAATAATTTTTATTTTGAACGATGAAGCAAAACCCAAGGCCATAGGGATCTATAAAGGATTTGCCTCGTCGGAGCAAAAGGATATTATAAAGGAGACATTCATATGAAAATTGACTTTAACGCGGTACGCGATTTGTACCGCCCAAACCAGCAAGCTGTTTCCAAAGGTAATGGAAAATATTTCTGTACTTGCTGTAAAAAGACTTTAGACGAGAAGCAATTCTTTAAGACCTCTCGTACAGACAAGCATCCTACTGGAGTGCTTCCAGAGTGTAAAACTTGTCTGGCAATGAGGGTCGATGACACTGACCCTATGACCTTTTTACCAATCCTTAAAGAAGTTGATGTGCCATATATCCCAAGCGAATGGCGCAAACTTCTCATGAAGAAAAGCGCGAAAGCTGGATCTATTGTCGGTAAGTACATCAGTATGATGCACTTGAACCAATATAAGAAATATCGTTGGGCAGACTCTGAAGCCAAAACCAAAGAGGAAACTGAATCTTTGCTCGCCGCCATGCGCCAAGAAACAGATAGTGAAAGTGAAGCAGAAGCCAAGGTTGAAGAAATGCTAAACTTTGGTGACATCGCACCTCAAAAACCAGCTCAGGCTATGGTTACTGCACCAGATATGTCCGCGCTTTACGGCTTAACGCCCGAAACTTCAAAGTATAATCTGACTCAGGAAGAAATCAATGAGTTGAAAGTAAACTGGGGCGAAGATTATACTGAGGATCAATACCTTTATATGGAGCAAATGCTTCAAGATATGATGGAATCTTATGTTATCCAGGATCCCATCGCCATTTCAAATGCTCGTATGATTTGTAAGATGACTATGAAAATGAACAAATACGTCGATATTGATGATGTGGCTTCTGCATCTCAAATCGGCCGTCAGCTTGATATGTTTATTAAGTCTGCAAATTTGGCGCCTGTTCAGCAAAAAGACCGTCAGCATACCACTTTTGCTATTTCACAGTTGGCCTTCTTGGTTGAACGTGAGGGCGGTTTTATTCCAGAGTTCTATGTCGATCAGCCTAATGATAAGATTGATTAGGTATTGAGAGATATGCAAGAATATACTGAGTACTTGGTACGCGGTGAATCCAATATCGCTGAAATGGTAGAGAATACCGAAGCAATTTTGGCACAAGATCCGCTTCCAAATGCGGTCGAAGATTATGACGATTTCGCAGCTCTCGAGCGCGAATTGCTGGGTGATATTGCTGATATTGAGGAGGGACAAGGTAATGCCACTACCGATTAAGAAGAATAACCAAAACAATCTTCTTACTCGCGTAGTTAGCAAACAAGAAATCCTTGATAATATCGAAGAATATCGAAAAGCAATATCATTCTATCGAGCTTATCCAGATAAACTTGTTGATATGTATATTCAGGCGTCTGGAGAAGATTGTACTTTCAAATTATTCCCATACCAGCGAATCTTCTTGCGCGCAATGGCAAGATACAAGGATGTATTCTTAACATTTAGTCGTGGTACTTCAAAGTCTTTTATTGACGACCTTTGGAATATGTTGGAGTGTATTCTGTATCCCAACACTAAACTGGCTATTGCCGCTACTACAAAGGGTCAGTCAGCGGCCATTTTGGAGTCCAAAGTTTCAGAAATTCTTACTTTGTTGCCAATCTTGCGCTTTGAGATTAGAAAAACAGAGAAGGTTAAAGACCAGTTCACCATTTACTTTAAGAATGGTTCTCAAATGAGCAACCTCGCCGCTAAGCAATCTTCTCGTGGTCTGCGTTTCACTGGCTTGACTCTTGAGGAGATTATTGAGGGCGATCCCGATATTATTCAGGAAGTTATTATCCCTACGCTTGCCATTCAGCGTCGTGCAGCAAATGGTGAATTTAATAAAGCTGAGACTATCTCTCAGCAGAAAATTTGTGTTACAACTGCTGGATTTAAGGATACTTATGCCTACCATACTCTGATTAGAACACTATTGCGTTAGTTGACAGAGCCAAATAAAGCGATTGTACTGGGTGGTTCTTATAAAATCCCTATTATCGCAGGATTGCAGAATATGGACTTTATTCGTCAGTAGAAGATGAGCGGCACATTCAATCCTACTTCTTTTGGCCGTGAGTATTTGAGCCGCTGGTCCAGTGGCTCTGAAAATGCTTACTTCGCGGCGGAAACATTTGATAAATACCGCTCTCTTCAAGAGCCAGTATTTGAAAGAGAAAAGAACCTTGGCAAAGGTGTAGATTATGTATTTGGCATTGACGTTGGTCGTTTCTCTGACCAATCGGAAGTTTGTGTGTGGAAATATATCCCACAAACAGGAACTACCTCTACAAAGCATCTTGTCAATATCTACTCTTTCGAGCAAATGCACTTCGCCGAGCAAGCGATTGAAATTAAACTACTCTATGAAAAATATCATCCAAGAGCAGTCGTCATCGACGGCGCGGGCGTTGGCGCCGGCCTAATTGACGAATTGATTAAATCTCAAGTAGATGTGCGCACTAATCAGTTTTTGCGGCCTTGGGGTGTAGCCAATGATGATAAAGGCTACTACAATCAATTTAAGAGCGCAGATATGATTCCAAATCTACTCTATATCATTAAGGCAAATGCTCCGTTCAATACAGAGATGTACGCCAATTTGCAGACACAGTTGACCACTGGTAAATTGCGTTTCCTTATTGATGAACGTCAGGCCAAGATGAAGATGGATGCCAGCCGCGCTTTGAAGTTCAAAGATATGACCGAAGACGATAAAGCAAACTGGATTGTACCATTTATGCAAACATCTATTTTGAAAGATTAGATGATTAACTTGGAAGAGAAGCATGAAGGTGTAAATATTATTCTTGACCGTACAAATAAGAACATCAAAAAGGATAAAGTGTCAGCTATGGGCTATGCTCTTTGGTATATTAAAGTAGAGATTGATGACCGCGCTTTAATGCGTCAAGCAATCTCTTGGGACCAGGCTATGAAAATTGCTGGTCGCCGAGATGGATAGAAGTCTATGCGTTCTCGTATTACTTTAAAGGGTAATGGACAGTACACTTCCAATCTACGAAAGAGAAAGAAATAATTTTATTTTTGATGTTATAAAATGCTTTATATAATAAAGCGATGACAAGGAGGAACATAAATGCCTTGGCAAGAAAATGACCATCCTTCCATCATGGAGCGAAAGGCAGCTATGCTTCTTGATTAGGGAGACATTTTGTATGTTACAGAATTTTCTTTCCCTGATTTGAAATCAGACCGAGGCATCCCGCTGCGCTTTGATTTTGCTATTTTTGAATCTCCAGAAGATATGGAAAAAGAAAGACCAAAGTTTCTTTTAGAGATGCAAGGAGAATAGCATTATAAGCAGAAGTTCCAGACTAAGGAAGGTTTTGCAAGACAGTAGGCTAACGATAAGAGAAAGCGTTCCTACTGCGCGGTTAAAGGTTATACTTTAGTCGCAATTCCGTACACTGAGTACAATTCAATGACACTTGACTCCATTTTGGAGTAGGGTAAATACTTTGATTGAGAAAGGAGGGCAATATGGATAAGCCTATGTTTAAGCGCGTCAATGCTCCGCGCCCACCAATGGACTTTGGTTTGTTAAAAGTCCGTAAAATGACTATTAAACCGGCTGAGGCTATTATTTATAAAGAGGATAGCAAGGGCCGCAATTCTGTTGACTGGACTCGACAGACACATGACAAAATGATTGAGACAACTAAGGGCACAGATTTGAAGCAAATTCGTTCTCTGTCAAAGTATTTCTTCCAAACCAATGGTGTCTATGCTCGTGCTGTTCGTTATTTAGCAGATATTTATAAATATGATTTTCTGCTTTATCCAAATCTCGATCTTGACTTAGAGATGACAGATGAGTTTAGCGACAAGATTCTGAAAAAATTCAATGTGCTGCTTGAGCACTTTGATAATTCGGCGATTCAGTTAATGTGTCGTAAATGGGCGAATGCGGTTTGTATTGAGGGCTGTTATTATGGTTACATTTGTGATGATGTAAACGATAAACTTGTTGTCCAAGATTTGCCTGTCGACTTTTGTCGTTCCCGTTTTCTTTATAAGGGAATGCCTCTTGTGGAGTTTAATGTTCAATACTTTGATAAAGTAACTTCTGATCAAAAGTATAGAGAGAAACTCCTTGGCCTTTTCCCTGAAGAGTTCCAAGCTGG
>ULZZ01011388.1_pt1 | contig 43971 bp, 48 predicted proteins | sample 1963581 | NCBI WGS metagenome assembly ULZZ01 (sample SAMEA4835903, study PRJEB28245) | human gut metagenome | biome: gut microbiome; material: fecal sample | place: Denmark | collected 2008 | reverse complement strand
TTAAATTTCTTTGTTGTCTCCATAATTTATCTCATTATATAAATATTACTTTCGTAATATACTGATAATCAGTTAGTTTTAGTTAAGTAAAATTCGTTTGCTGAAAATTTGCCGTACTAAAGAACATTTAGCACGCCCATAAGTACGGCAAAAATCAAGCCCACCACGATAACACCAACTACGATAATGCAGAACGTACCGAGGCAGCAACCAGTTTGTTTTTTGTCCTGTTGTTCCATATTATTGATATTGCTTTTTACCATTCTTGATAATTACACCTTTAGCGTTTTCGTTTACTTCTAAGCCACTTAAATTATAGGCTTTGCCATTTTCCTTAGAATCGGCTGAAACGCTTTGTATGTCATCCGTATTGTCTGATTTGCGAAACTCCACCCAACCTTTACCGTCGTATGTAGTTAAATACAATTCGTCATTATCAAATTTGGTAACAACAAAATTAACTATGCTATTATCACTATTCCACGGAAGCAGATGCAAAATATATTTTCCTGTATTGGTATGGCTCAACCAATAGCCCTTAAATATCCAATCATTTTTAGGAAACTTGAAAACGGTATAATTACCGTCGCTTAATGTTAGATACTTTGGTGTATTACCGTAGCGATATTCAAACGGTATATTGGAATACGTACCACCGAAACCGTACACATCCCATTTACCCACCAACTCGATTTCATCTAAGTTGCTTATTTGTGCTTTTGTGGTCATAGCTGCAACCATAAGCAGGAAAGTAGTTAATATCTTTTTCATACCTTATTATATACGTAAAAGTCCGACAACCTTATAAATCCCGAAAACATCATCTTTGCTTACTTCAAAGTCTGGATATTCAGGATTGAAAGAAACACACCTAAAAGTATCGCCATTATCGTATAGGCGTTTTAGTACGGCCCCATCCCGGGTATCAAGTACATAGGTTTTACCCCATTCGATAACATCACATACTTTTCTGATAGCGATTTCGTCGCCACCCTCAAATTTAGGCTCCATTGAATCACCCTTAACTATCATCGTGCAGTCGTAAGGTGGGAACGCCTTAACAATGGGTATTTGTTCACAATCGCTTGATTTGATGCTGTCAGAGAAGCCAGTGAGCAGACCAGCAGCAACCGCCATTGGAATACGTGGGCGTGTCTCATCACTTTGGCTTTGCTCAAAATCGGCGGCTTTGCCACCGGGTGCGTACATATCACCCACGCCATCCATAAGCCATTTAAGGCTTAGACCTGTTGCAGCCGACACCTTTTTAAGGGTATCGACCGTTATGGTTTGTTGCCCCTTTAGCATCTTACTAAACCCTGATGGGTCTATACCAGCCCCCTTTGCAAAGGTGGTTGGTTTGGTTAGTGCATCATATTCGATGTAATCACTAAGTCGTTTGATAAGGTCTTTTTGTTCCATTTTGTGCAAATTTCCTTTAATTTCCATTAAATACCATTAATTATAAACGAAAATAATTGGTAATTCTTGGAAATTCCAATTATTACCAATATCTTTGCACTCGAAATAAGTAAGTAACTAACCTTACGAGTACAAGAAAGGCTGTCGGACATTTTGCCCAACATACCATAAACCCAACTGCAAATATACGGCAGTTTTTCTTTTTCTCCAAAGGTATAAGTAACTAAGTAAGTAATTTTAATAAAATTTGTACTTTTATGGCAGACGAAACAGGAAAAGCAATCAAATTGACACGTGACGATTTGCGGTCAATTGACGTGGGAAAGACGAAAACGTTTTACCTACCTGATGCGAAAGCGTGCGACAACGGCAAGGCTTTGACGTATCAGTTTCAAAATTTGATGGGCTGCAAGTTCAGCGTTAAAACGGACTATACAGCCAATACACTAACCATCACACGTAACGCTATATGATTATCACCAAACCCGAAGTAGAGCCAGACGGTTTGTATAACCAAGGGCAAGCAGCAAAAGCGTTGAATGTAGATCGGCACACCGTCGCCCGGTACGCTAACGATGGGCTTATTAAGTTCAGAGTTAGAAAAGCCGGAAAAGGCTTAATCACTACGGGGGCGGAAATAATCAAGTGTTGGAAATCAATGTATCTTTAAAAATCAAGCCGTATGAAAAAAGTAATGAAGAATTGGCGTTATTGGCTGATGGTGGTTATCGGCTTTATCGCTTTTTTCAATCTGATTGGGATGCCACACAATGATAACCCCAACTATTGGGAGTTAGTGATCTATTCCAAGTTTACAGCCGTAGCACTCGCATATTTCGACATACGTTTGTATGTATGGTTTGCGAAGCACAGAAAGATAGATGAGCTATTGGAGTACATCAACGAAGATAAATAACATCATTAATCATATACAAAGATGAAAACAGATTTTAGTATTAACGTACAGGTCAATTTGGGTGTAACACCCGAAATCGTGGCTTTGGTAAATGCCATTTTGTGCCACCGACCAACAGTTGCGCCGACCGTCGAGGAAGCACTCAACGGAAACGGACAAGTAGATAACAAGCCAGAGGACACCCCGGCACAGCCTCAACAGCCTACTAACAAGAGAGGCAGAAAGAAGAAAGAGGAAGCAGCCGCCGACAAGTCGGAGCCTACAAAGGAGCCAGCCGGAGACGAACAGCAGGAGGCAGCAGCCAACGAAGCCGATGCCAACGGTGAGCAGGTAGCCGAGCAGGAAGAAGCCAAAGCCGAGGAAGCCGCCCCACAGAATGAGGGCCAGGCCAAAGCAGAGGCAGAGCAGAAGCCATTAACCGCCGAAGACGTTAGGGCAGCTATGCACAAGACACGCCAACGTATCGAGGGTGAAGACTACAAGGAGAACACCAACGGCGATCTATACAAGAAATACCATAAGCCATTAACGGCACAGTTCAAGAACATAGCCGCTTTGTTGGGTGCTGAAAAACCAAGTGCTTTGCCACCTGATAAGATTGCAAATTTCATTGAGCAGTGCAACGGTTTGCAGGTAATGGAAGATGGCGCGATCGGTTCAAATTGCCCATTTTAGTAACAACATTTAATCATATACAATTATGGCAGGTAAACACGCTTTATTATCACCAAGTGCAGCCCACAGATGGATGAATTGCACAGCCGCCCCACTTCTGGAAAGAGACGTGGAGGATAAGGGCAGCACCTTTGCAGAGGAGGGAACGTTAGCCCACGCCTATTGCGCCAAGAAACTAAAAGAGTTTTTGGGTTTGTCGGTGGATGAGGAAAAAGCCGAGATAGCGCAGTTAGACGAGCAGTACCACAGTGGCGAAATGGACGAGTACACCGATACGTACAAGACTATCGTACTGGAGAAGTTCAACGCCGCCCGAGCTAAGACCAAGGACGCACAATTGTTGGTTGAGGTCAAGTTAGATTTTAGTCACTATGTGCCTGATGCTTTCGGCACGTCGGACGCTATCATTATCGCCGATGGCGTGATGGAGGTTATCGACTTTAAGTATGGTAAGGGTGTAAAGGTGTCAGCCGTGGAAAATCCACAAATGATGATTTACGCTTTGGGCGCATGGGACTTATTTAACTTTGAGTACGACATACGTAAGGTACGCATGACTATCGTACAACCACGTATTGACAATCTTTCGGAGTTTGAGTTAGATGCCGCCGACCTCATTAATTGGGCAGTCGATGAGCTGCAACCAAAAGCCAACGAAGCCTATGCCGGAGGTAAGCAAAAGCCGGGCAATTGGTGTCAGTTCTGCAAGGTTAAGGCAAACTGCAAAGCCCTATCGTCTATGTGTATCGAGGCACAGCAAGCCAACCCAGACCCACGTAAGATTAGCAAGGAAGTAATGGAAAGCACTATACTACCTTTGCTATCAACGTTCAAAACGTGGCTAACTGGAGTTGAGGAGTATAGTTTGGAACAGGCGTTAAGTGGTGTGCAGTACCAAGGTTTCAAAATCGTTGAGGGGCGCAGTATCAGAAAGATAACAAACCCAACCGCCGTGATGGAACTTTTAGGCAAAGAGGGCTTTGCAAAAGAAGCCTACATTAAACCTACCGAGCTACGAAGTATTACCGATTTGGAGAAGCTCATTGGTAAGAAACGCTTTGGTGCAATTTGCGCCGAGTACATCAACAAGCCACAAGGCAAACCAACGTTAGTGCCTGAATCAGACAAACGCCCGGCGTTTAATCAGGCAGCAGACGACTTTAAAGACATTTAAGTTTAACATTTTAAATTCATACAATTATGATAGACCCTAAAGTAGTTAATGACACTAAGGTAATCTTTGGCCCATGCCGCCTTAGTTACACCCACGTATTTGAGAAGTACACCCCAGAAGATGGCGGAAAAAGCAAGTATATGACTAACGTTTTAATTCCGAAGTCTGAAAAGAAGACTATCGAAGTAATCAAAAAGGCGATTGAGGCAGCTAAGAAAGCCGCTATCGTAGCAAAGTGGGGAGGCAAAGAGCCTAAAAAACTTGATATGGCTTTGCGTGACGGTGACGAAAAGGACGATGAGGTTTACGAAGACCACTACTATGTGAACGCCAAGAGCAACACACGCCCAGGCGTAGTTGATCGAAAGAAAGTGCCTATCGTGGACGAAGAAGAAGTTTACAGCGGCGTTTGGGCGATTGTGTCGGTAACTTTCTACGGCTACGACGTAAGCGGTAACAAGGGCGTAGCGTGCGGCCTCAACAACATTATGAAGTTCAAGGACGACGACCATTTTGGCGGCAGAGTATCAGCCGAAAGCGACTTTGGCGATTTGGACGGCATCGACGACGAGGACGACGACGATTTGTAAAGTGCTTTTTTCTCTACGATAAAATGTTAATGTAGTAGCCCCCGGCGGTGGAAAGAGGAAGCCGCCGGGGTAATCAAACAACAAAGCGTATGAAAGAATTAGGCATAGACATCGAAACATATAGTAGCAACGACCTAACAGAGTGTGGCGTTTACAAGTACGTGGAAGCCGAAGACTTTACCATATTGCTTTTTGGGTATAGCGTGGACGGTGGTTCGGCGAAATGTGTGGACTTTGCAAGCGGCGAAACTTTGCCGCCGGACATCAAAGCAGCATTAACCGACCCCGAGGTAATAAAGACCGCTTTCAATGCAGCTTTTGAGCGTATTTGTATCGGCGTGTATTTAGGCATCAAAGGGCGATTAGACCCGAGACAATGGCGGTGTACGATGGTAAGAGCCGCCCGAATGGGTTTGCCGCTTTCGTTGGCTCAATGTGGTGAGGTGCTTAAACTGGAAGACAGAAAGATGACAGAGGGTAAAGCCCTAATAAGATACTTTAGTGTTCCAAACAAGCAAACCAAACAGGGCATAACAAAGATGATCCGACACAAGCCGAGCGATGCGCCCGAAAAGTGGGCAACGTTCAAAGCCTACAATATCCGAGACGTGGACGTGGAGCAAGCCATCTTAAAAAAGGTCAGAAGATTGGAAGCACCAGAGTTTGACGAAGATTTGTACGTAGCCGATCAGCACATTAACGACCGTGGCGTGATGATAGACCAAGTTTTGGTAAACAACGCCGCCCGATTTGATGAGCTATACAAAGATGAGCTATTTGCAGAAGCCCGAAAACTTACAGGCATGAGTAACCCCAATAGCCCCGGACAGATTAAACAATACATATCCGAGAACACCGGGTTTACTATTGATAGCCTCAACAAAAAGAATTTGGACGACTACGAGGTACAATTTAAGTATTGGCCCAAGGTGCAAAAAGTTTTGGCTTTGCGTAGGGAAATGGGTAAGACTTCTAACAAGAAGTACACAACTATGCAAAAATGTGTCTGCAAGGATAGCCGAGTACATGGTTTGTTGCAGTTTTGCGGTGCAGCACGTACAGGCAGATGGGCAGGGCGTTTGGTGCAATTGCAGAACCTACCACAAAATCATTTGGAGAGTTTGGACGATGCACGCTATTTGGTTAAGCAGGGTGATTTGGAAGAGTTTGAAATGAACTACGGAAACGTTACCCAAGTACTTAGCGAGTTGATACGTACCGCTTTCGTAGCCAAGCCCGGTTGCACGTTCCACGTATGCGACTTTTCAGCGATCGAGGCACGTGTGATAGCATGGATAGCCGGGGAAACATGGGTATTGGACGCTTTCAGGCAAGGACACGACATCTATTGTGAGACTGCAAGCAAAATGTTTGGTGTGCCAGTTCAGAGACATGGCCCAAACGGAGATTTGAGACCGAAAGGCAAAGTAGCCGTTTTGGGTTTGGGCTACGGCGGTGGTGTATCAGCATTGGAAGCGATGGGCGGTAAGAAGTTAGGTTTAACAGAATCCGAGGAAAAAGACATCGTGAACAAATGGCGAGACAGTAACCCACATATCGTTAAATTGTGGCGTACAGTCGAGAAAGCAGCTATCACAGCCATTAAGACCGAAAAAAGCGTGCAGATACAACGAGGCATTATTATTAGTTATCGTTGGGGTATGTTGCTAATTACCCTACCAAGTGGCAGGACTATTTGTTACCCACGTACAGAGGTTGGAATCGAGACAAACGACGGTTGGCGAGGCGACCACGAAATTATCGAATATGAGGGTTTGAACCAAAAAACGAAGAAGTGGGGAAAATTGAGAACCTACGGCGGTAAGCTAACCGAGAACATCGTACAGGCTACGGCACGTGACATATTGGGTTGTGTGATACTTAGAGCCGAGCAACGAGGGTTAAACGTAGTTTTCCATATACACGATGAAATCATCGTTGAGGCTACGAAAGACCAGACGTTACCGATGGTTGAGGCTTTGTTTAGTGAGCCTATACCGTGGTGCAAAGATTTGCCGCTCAAAGGTGCAGGGTACACCACCCCATATTATTTAAAAGATTAAACAATATAAAGCATATACAAAAATGGAGATACAGACAAGTAAGGCACTATCAGACGTGCAGCAATTCAGATACGAGTTATTACAATGGTGTGGCAACGTGGAAGATGCGGAGAAAGCCAATACCTTTGTGATGGGTAAGGACGAAAAGCCAGTACAGGCGCAGTTACCAAAATCCGGCATAGAGGACGGAATCTATTTGGTACACGCCGACGGCAAAGCAACTTTGTTTGAACTGGAGTACACCAAAGACGATAACATGGATAGCGAGGTAGTGGCTATCGGTTTGAAGATGGGTAGCTTTGGCATTAAGATAGCTTTACACGATGAGGATAACGGCGAGGGTATCACTTTAACCACCAAGAGCAATAGCGAGTTAAAAGCCGACCAAGATTATTATATCGACAAGTACGACGATGCAGTAGCAGACATGGACGGAGCAAGAAACACCAACCATTTGCGTAATATCCTGAATCCACAGATAAAGTTAGCCGATGATTGGTATATACCATCTTTGGGCGAGTTATACCGTATCTTTATCAACAAAAAGGCTATCAATGCAGCTTTGGAGTTTGCCAAGGGCGATAAACTGCAAGACCGTTGGTATTGGACTTCTACCGAGATCAGTGCTACCAACGCATGGACTCTGTACCTCGACGACGGTTATGCGAACGGTTGGGGCACTAAGGCCAGCAGCACGACCAGAGTTAGGGCAGTGTCAGCATTTATTTTTTAGCCCTTAATATTTTAGTTTTTAATCTTTAGCACGGCGAAAGCCGTGCCATTATTCACCAATACCGCTAGTTATGAAAAAGATGTACTGCAAAACGTGCCTATCATACGATCCTGATGAAGACAAACCGGGTTATGGAGTTTGTAAGCTATCAGAGTGTGAGGTTTGCGAGCAGTGCCCCGGTTGCATAGATTGGCGGTATTTTAAGATTTGGTACTTATAATATGGTTATTCTTTCTTTATTCGACGGCATGAGTTGCGGACAAATTGCGTTAAAGGAATTGGGCGTAACGATTGATAAATACTACGCAAGCGAAATAGATAAGTTTGCAATCCAAAACACGATGGCGAATTTTCCCGACACCGTGCAGTTAGGCGATGTTAGACAAGTGGACGCTAAGAGTTTGGGCAAAATTGATTTGCTGATAGGTGGCAGCCCATGCCAGTGTTTTAGTTTTGCCGGAAAACGTGCAGGAATGAGTACCAAAAGCAAAGAACAAATCGAGACCTTAACAAGGTATCTGGAATTAAAACAACAGGGCTTTGAGTTTGAGGGGCAAAGTTACTTATTTTGGGAGTACGTCAGAATACTTAACGAGCTACGAGAGGCAAACCCAAACATCTTATTTATGCTTGAAAATGTTGAAATGGGCAAGCGATGGGAGGCGGTTATTAATGAGGCTTTGGGTATCGTAGGCGTTCATATAAATAGTGCTTTGGTATCGGCACAAGTTAGAAAACGTATCTATTGGACTAACATCAAATTGGCGCAGTGTAAAGACTTAATTTGTGTAGCCCAAAGGGGCAGATCATACCGAGGCGAGCCACAACACTTTGAGGAAAGCCCGAACCCCGGTAAGACCAATTGTTTAACGACAGTAGCAAAAGATAATTTGATAATGCAACGACCACGTGGCAAAAACAAAGGTGCTATCAATACCGAAAAGTCGCCTACGTTATCCGCTAATTCGTGGCAACAAAATAATTTATTAGTGAGCAAGCCAAAAGACGGAATCAAGCAGATAAACCCGAGCCGTGAAAGTGGAGGCACGCAGCCATACCAACAAAACCGAGTTTATGCAGCTGATGGCAAAAGCCCGGCTTTGATGAATGGACACGGAGGGCAGACGATTAACGCCTTAGTGGGGGGGGCTGCAAGTCAGGCGATTAACGCCGACAGAGTGCGCCCGACTGCAAACTATACCAGAGTGCTATAAATGGGTAGTATCAGAAACACAACAGTACCGTATGTTGGGCAATGGTTGGACGGTAGAGGTTATAAAGCATATACTTTCGTTTTTACCCGATCATCTTAAAAAGTAAAACAATATGGCAGAAGATTTCAAATACATAAGGTTTAAGGTTATTAGGGCAAGCAACCTAAAATACCTTTTCGAGCAGTTGGACGATGAGCCACGACCTTTCATATTAGTGGTACACCCACCAATAGGCAAAATCGGTGTGCGCCCGGTTACTATCAAGGCAAGCAACGAGGAAGATGCTAAGTACTTTAAGGGTATCTTAGATAAGTTATCGTATGAATCTTTAGAAAGATTGACGTATGGCACAGATAAAGTTAAACAATGATTTCCCGATCGACATAGCAACAGCCCATAGCCGTATGGCGAAGAAGTGGAAGAACAAAGCGACCACATGGGCGAAGTTGGTAGAGCGATGCAGCGAAACGAAGCGAACCACGGAAAGCGTAAGCGAGTACGCCAAGATGAGCAGGGAGGAGCAAAGCAGTATCAAGGACGTGGGCGGTTTTGTCGGTGGCTACCTATCGGGAGGAACACGAAAAACCGCTAACGTGATGTGGCGAAGTATTGCCACGCTTGATATTGATTACGGTACACCCGACCTTTGGGATGAGTTCACGTTAAACTTTGACTTTGCGGCGATGCTTTACAGCACGCACAAACACACGCCGGAAAACCCACGCTTTCGTTTGGTGTTCCCATTGAGCCGTCAGGTACGCCCAGATGAGTACGAGCCGCTTTGCAGGATGATAGCAAGCAAACTTAATATCGAGGTGTTCGACGATACCACCTATCAGTTAGCGAGATTGTTTTATTATCCATCTACAAGCAGAGACGGCGAATATGTGTTTGAGTACCAAGACGGCAAGGCGTGCAACGTTGATGAGTTCTTAAAGCAGTATCACGACTATAAAGATGTGGCACTATGGCCAGTATCGAGCCGAGAGGGTGACATCATCGTACACGAATTGAAAAAGGTAGGTGATCCGACAGAAAAGCCCGGCTTAATCGGTGCTTTTTGTCGTGCCTACTCAATAGAGGATGCAATCGACACGTTTCTACCTGATGTGTACGAGAAGACCGCCCACGATGGGCGATACACCTACATTAATGGTAGTGTGGCGGCAGGTTTGGTTTGCTATGAGGATAAGTTTGCATACAGCAACCACGAAACAGACCCGGCAAGTAAGCAGCTTTGCAACGCTTTCGATCTTTGCCGAATACATCTATTTGGCGTGCAGGATGAGGGCACGAAGATAACAGACAATACACGTTTACCGTCGTACCTGAAAATGCAGGATTTCGTGGCCAAGGACAAAAAGGTAAGAATCTTACTTACAAAGGAGCGACAGGGCCAGGCCGATGATGATTTTGCCGACATCGAAGCAGAGGAAGCCGGGGACAGCGCAGTATCTGAAAATACAGATAAGTGGATGGCTGAATTAGACTTTGACAAGAAAGGCAGCATCAAATCAACGGCAAGCAATATTATTGCTATACTGGAGAACGACCCAAGGTTGAAAAATCATATATGGCAAAATCTGTTTAATGGCTTTAACTACATAACAGGTGGTTTGCCGTGGAATGCCGAGGCGACACAATGGGGAAATACCGATGATGCAAATCTAAGAATCTACTTAGATGAAAAGTACGGAGTGACTGGAAAGGACAAAATCAAAGATGCTTTGGTAGCAGTCGTTACACGTCACAGAGTACACCCAATACGTGATTACCTCAATAGTCTTAGATGGGATGGCGTGCAAAGATTAGACCGCCTGATTATCGACTACGTAGGGGCAGAAGACAACGAGCTAAACCGAGCTATGACACGTAAGCACTTTACGGCGGCAGTAGCCCGAGTAATGAACCCAGGGTGCAAGTATGATTATTGCCTGATTATCGCCGGAGCCGAGGGTATCGGTAAATCGACGCTTTTCAATGTGATGGGCGGCGATTGGTTTAGCGATAGTTTGGTAACGATGGAGGGTACAAAAGGCATGGAGCAAGCCCGGAACGGTTGGGTTATTGAGTTGCCGGAGTTGGGCAGTATTAAGCGGTCAGACGTTGAGCAGGTGAAAGCCTACATTAGCCGTCAGAATGATATGTACCGCCCGGCGTATGGTAGTGTGATGGAATCCCACCCAAGACAATGTGTTTTTTGTGGTACGACCAACGAAACATATTTTTTGAAAGGCGAGACCGGAAACCGCCGTTTTTGGGTAATGAGTGTAAACCCAGAACTACGTAAGCATGGAGACCCACGCCAAGCGATCGAGGCAGACCGTAACCAGTTGTGGGCCGAAGCCGTGCAACGCTATAAGGACGGCGAAAAGTTGTATCTTAGCGAAGCATTGGAAGCGGAAGCCCGAAAGCGGCAGGGCGAGTTTAACGATAATCAGGAAGATCCATTACCGGGAATGATACAGGCATACTTAGATATGAAGTTGCCGACCGACTGGAGTACATGGGACTTAAACCGCCGACGTGCCTACATTAAGAACCCCGACCCACTGGATGAGACAGGAACGGAAACACGTACCAAAGTATGTGCCGCCGAATTTCTCAGTGAGGTTTTGGGGCGTGATGTTGGCAGCAAAGATTATAAGTATGAAGCCCGAAAGGTTAATAAAGTCTTAGACGAATTAGGTTGGCAAAAACGCCCTACTTTGACGTTTCCGATATATGGCAAGCAAAGGGCATTTGTCAGACCAATAGAGGAAGACGATAGCGACCTTTAAGAGCAACAAAGTAGAATGTTGCTACAATGTTGCTCTAAGGCTGAATTTAAAAACGACAATCGTAAAAGGAGCAACAACAACAAAAAGAAAAATACTTTGTTGCTTACTTTGTTGCTTTCTAAAGTACTGATAATCAATATATAACTATATATAGCAACAATAACAACATAAAAAGTAGTATAAGTTGTAATATATAGTTATATACTATAAAATACCTATATATAGGGCATTAAGTATATCTATATAGAATGTTGAAAATAGAATGTTGCTCTAAGGAGTAAGGAAATATGAAGAAGTTGGAAGCAATAACACGCCACGCCGAGGTATCGGAAAAGGCGATAGAAAAATATTTGGTGCAAGAGGTGAAAGCCATTGGCGGCCTTTGCCTCAAATACTCAAATGCAAACATGGTGGGTTATCCTGATAGAGTGGTATGCCTACATGGTGGTAAGGTTGTTTGGGTGGAGTTGAAAAGTAAAGGTAAGAAGCCAACGAAGATACAAACCATAAGACAAAATGAGTTGGTAAGTATGGGTCACGAAGTCTATACAATCGACAACAAACAGACGATCGACGAATTAATTAAAGTTTGGAGGGCAGAGCAATGAAGTACAGACCATACGAATATCAGAAAACAGCAATGCAGTGGATATTGGACCACCCACGATGCGGTTTGTTTCTGGATATGGGTTTAGGTAAGACGGTAAGCACACTTACAGCCATACAACAATTAATGGATGATTGCGAGGTTAGCCGTACTTTGGTGGTAGCACCAAAAAAGGTAGCTGAAACAACATGGACCACCGAGGCAGAAAAGTGGAATCATTTGCAAAGCCTGAAAGTGGCAAAGGTGATGGGCACAGAGAAAAAGCGTAATTTGGCATTGGCATCTAAAGCCGACATCTACGTTATCGGACGTGATAGCTTTGTTTGGTTAGTTGGTAAGTATGGCGGTCAGTTGCCGTTTGATGTGTTGGTGATTGATGAGCTAACGAGTTTCAAATCTCCTAAGTCAAACCGATTTAAGGCGATGCGTACAGCCATACCAACGGTTAGTCGAGTTATCGGACTTACAGGAACGCCAGCACCTAACGGACTGATAGACCTATGGGCACAAATGTACTGTATAGACATGGGCGAGCGTTTGGGCAAGAGCGTAACGAAGTATCGTGACACCTACTTTGATACCCACAAGCATAACGACATAGTAGTACGTTGTGACATCAAAAAGGGATGTGAGGACATCATCAAAAACAAGATTTCTGATATTTGTCTATCAATGCAAGCAAAGGACTATTTGCAGTTGCCGGATATGATCACCCACGAAACCAAACTTACTTTGTCGCCAAAGGTGATGGAGGCATACAACAAGTTTGAGAAAGAAAAGGTTTTGGAGTTTACCGAATTGCATACCGGGGAAAATGCCAATATCTTAGCGAATAGTGCCGCCGGGTTGATGAATAAGTTAAGCCAGTTCGCCAACGGTGCGATATACGATGAAGCCAAGGACGTACACGAAATACACGATGAGAAGTTGGATAAGTTAGCCGAGATCGTGGAAGCTGCAAACGGCAATCATGTGTTAGTCTTCTACCAGTTCAAGCATGATGTAACACGTATCACCAAGAAACTGAAAGGCTATATCGTTAAGTCATACGAGGGTGAAAAGGAGTTGAGAGAATGGAACGACGGAAAGATAGACGTACTATTGGCCCACCCTATGAGCACGGCGTTTGGCTTGAATATGCAGCAAGGTGGGCACTATATCGTATGGTTTGGCACAGGTTGGAATCTGGAGTTATACCAACAAGCCAACGCACGATTACACCGACAGGGGCAGCAGTACCCAGTACAGGTGTATAAGTTGATTTGTGCCAACACCGTAGATGAGAGAGCCAACACGGCATTAAGCGGTAAGCAGGGCGTACAGCAATCTTTGTTGGAAGGCCTCAACTATCTTGTAAGGAAGTATCATGCAACAATAACTATCAAAGACGAATATTAGAGTATGGCAAAGGATAAAGATTACATAAGGCTGATACATACGGCCAAGTGGCTACGATTGAGACGTGACAAACTCAATGATACGCCACTATGCGAGAGGTGCGAGGAATTGGGCAGAGTGGCAGCAGCCACCGAGGTACACCACGTTATTCCGGTTGAGGATGGACTAACGAAGCAGGAAAAAGAACGCCTGATGTTTGATTACTTTAACCTCAAAGCCCTATGCCATGAGTGCCACGTTAAGGTACATACGGATATGGGCAGGTGTGGCAAAGTTCAAGCAAAGAACCGGGCCAAAGAGCACCTGAAAAGATTTGTGAATAAATTTTTGAAATGAGGTTGCAAGGTGAGACCCGGGGGTCTATTTTTTAAATGGGGTACACCCCCGGTTAAACCTCACCAACCTCCTTTTCCACACGTGAGCCGATTTTTGGGCCGTGGGGGATTTTGCCCAGATGCAAAGCCCCGGCATAGTTGGCACGATATAAAAACGCCCACGTGTGTAGGTTAATAATAAAAAGCAATATTTATGAAGTTTGGAAACCAAGATGGCACAGGCTTTGGATTTGGCAGCTTTGGAGCAGGTCAGACCCAAGCCCCCCCACCCGATGAGGTGGAGCCGGAAGAAACCACAGCCGAGACAGCCGCCCAGGCAAAGCGAGCGCACAGACGTACAAAGGAGTGTACCGAGTTATCGCAACGCTACGAGTACCGCCGGGCATTTAGTGAGGTCAAGTTATTGGAGGCAATGCAGTACGTCAAGCTGCAAGACCATACCACCTACAATTTTATCACCGCCGGGGACGTGGATAGCCTTAGTTACATGAAAGTGGTGCTTAATCAGCATGATTTGGACTATTGTTTGTTATCTACATGGTGCATGGCGGCAGAGGATATTTTGCAGGTACGGCAATGGTACGAGCAAGGGCGCATTAAGAAACTTGATATGTATTTGGGCGAGATATTCCCGGGCAGCTATAAGATTGAATGGCAGATGGTACAAAAGTTCTATCAGGACCACCCAGAGGCAGGACGTGCCGCAGTATTCAAGAACCACAGCAAGATATACGCAGGGTGCAACTACGATGAGGGCTTTTATTTCGGCATACAAACAAGCGCAAACATTAACACTAACCCAAGAACGGAGCAGGGAAGTATAACAGTTGATAAGGGACTGTTTGAGTTTTACAAAGACTACTTCGACGGTATCCGCTCATTTGAAAAGTAACGCAGCATGGAAGAAAAGAAACAAAAGTTTTTGGAGGCTTTGGCGCAGGGCTACGGCATCATAGCCACAGCGTGCGAGGCGATAGGCATAGGGCGCAGTACTTATTACCGATGGTACAACGCCGACCCAGAGTTTAAAGAGAAAGTGGACGAGATCACCGAGACGCAGGTAGATTTTGTTGAAAGCAAGTTGATGCAGTCGATTAACGCCAACGACACAACGGCTATTATCTTCTACCTGAAGACCAAGGGCAAGAAGCGAGGTTACAGCGACAAGGCACAGCCAAAGACCGCCGACCCATTGCCAGTTAGCCAGACTTTGCCGGAGCCATCCACCGAGGAAGACAACAAGAAGATAGCCGCCAAGATTAAGAGCAAAAAAGCGTATATCGTTAAGTTGTTGAAGAAGCAAGGCAAGTACACCGCCGAACTTACATACCAAGTGGATATTACGGCTAAGTTGTTGGTACGTGCCGACATTTTGGGCGATGAGATCATGGCAGACGGGCACCAGGCCGTAAACGTGGAATATAGCAGGGAGGGCAACGAGCGCAAGACAATCGACCCGAAAGAAAAGCTATATATCGAGTTGTTGCAGCAGGGACAGAAAGCGTTAAGGGCTTTGGGCATGAACACCGAGAGCAAGGAACGAAAGAGCGACAACGATAGTTTTAACGACTTTATGGCAGCGATGCAGGAGGGCGACTAATGACAGAAGAAGAAAAAGGAAGATTTCGACAACTGAAAGCCGAGGTATCGGAGCAGTTGCGGCAGGGGCGCAGTAGATACGCCGACCGCTACCGCCGTGCGCTTATTGAAACAGATAAGCGTATCGGCGATTATGTGTTTGGAGTAATAGACCATCCAGACGCACACAACCTGTATGAGATATTGGGAGTAAGACGCTTTTTGCAGATGCTTGATAAGTACGATTGGAAGCCCAAGCGAGTAAAGCGTTTTTTCAAGTTCTACGAGGCTTTGCGGTTTAGCGGCATCCGAGGGCGCACACGCTACAAGCTAACCCCGGTGCAAGCCTACCAGTTTGCCAATATCTATGGCTTTGCCCGAGACGATGGGCGCAGACTGATACGTACCGCCTACCTATTCGTGCCCCGAAAGTTCAGCAAAACGACATCGTGCGCAGCTTTGGCGGTTTATGATATGCTTTTCGGCGATAACAATGCCCAGGCATACGTGGGCGCAAATAGCTATGATCAGGCGAAAATATGCTTTGACGAGATACGAAACATCATGTTTGATATTGACCCCAAGGAAAAGCACTTTAGGGTTAATCGTGAAAAGATTACTTTCAAAGACCGTGGACGTGATAGCCTCATACAATGTTTGACCGCCAACGCCAAAACCAAAGATGGTTTGTTTGCCTCATTGGTGATAATGGACGAGTACGCCCAAGCCCGAAACACGGCAAGTAAGAACGGCGCAGACCTCAAAAACGTATTGACTACCTCAATGGGTCCAAGGCGTGAGCCGCTAACAATCATTATCACCACGGCAAGCGATGTGGTAGATGGCCCATTTGCCCACGAACTTGACGGCGTGATGGCGGTACTACGAGGTGAAGCGGAAAGCGACACCATGTTTGCATCTATATTCATGCCTGATGTGGACGATGCAGAGGACAGCCCGGAGACGTGGGCAAAGGTGCAGCCGCATTTGGGTATCACGGTGCAACCGGACTACTACGAAAATGAGTACCAGACCGCCCAGTTATCAGCCGAAAATATGTTGGCTTTTCGCACGAAATTGCTTAATATTTTCACGATAAACGACGAAAAAACGTGGTTTACCCACGAAAAGGCAAAAGAATTATTGGGCAATTTCTGTATAGATCAGGTGCAGGGCCGCCCAGATTGTGCCGTGGCGTTTGATTTGTCGGTGCATGATGATTTCAGCGCAGTATCTTATACCGTGTACCTATCGGGCACGAAGCAGTTTTACACACATACTGATTACTATTTCCCGGAGGGAGCGTTAAAAGGGCATCCAAACGAGCAGCTTTATAGGCTTTGGAACGAAAAAGGGTATCTTATTTTCTGCAAAGGTCAGAAGATAGACACGGCGATGATTACAGAGGACATATTACGCCGCAGTAAGTTGGTTAATATTATCCGTATCGGCTATGATGCTTACAAGGCGCAGGAGCTAACGAGTATCTTAAAGTCAGTCGGAGCGAGGAACGTGCTAACCCCATTTAGTCAAACCTACGGAAACTTTAACCTACCAGTCGAAAGTTTTGAGATGCTTGCATGGAGTGACCCGGTAAAGATAGAGTTTAACGACAACCCTATTAACGCTTTCTGTTTGGAAAATTGCGTGATAGATACCGACAATCTGGAGAACAAAAAGCCGCTCAAAGTGTCACAATACCGCAAGATAGATGGGGCGATTACAATGCTAATGACTTTGGGTTTGCTATACACATTTGAGAGGTAATTTGCAAGTTTTTAGAACATAAAAATATTTAATAAAATAATAATTTTACCACGACGCGCCAAGGTGTACCACGATGCACCAAGGCGCATTTTTTTTGCTCATTTTTATGTTGTATCTTTGGGGCTAAAAAGTATAATTATATATGGGTATTTGGCAAAACATAGTAAAATTTTTCAGCCGTAGCACCGATACAGAGGGCGCAGTTAGCGAACCACAGACACCAGGGCTACGTACCGGAGACTATACCCAGTTCTTTAACTTTTTCGGTACAGGTAATACCGCTTTGTCGGTAGCCACTGTTTACCGATGTGTGCAGTTACTTAGTGAAAGTGTAGCTAATTTGCCATTTTTGTATATGAGATTGAAAGACGGCATTTTCGTTGAGGACACAAATAGCCGTTTGCATTATCTTCTAACAGTACAGCCGGACTTTACAAAGTCGGCGTTTGACTTCTGGAAAGAAGCCGTAGAAAATGTGTTGTTAGAGGGTAATGCTTACATCGTACCAGTGTACAACAGGGCTACTTTAGAAATAGACCGATTGGTTTTGTGTGGGCGCAATACTGTAAACCACGATGTGTATAACGATACCTACATGATTACCGATACCATCAACGGTATATGTGGAGTTTACGATGAAAGCGAGATTATCCACATTAAGGGGCATACAAGTAACGGCAAACACGGCGTTAGCGTACTGGAGTATGCAAGGCAGACGTTAGACATAGCATTAACCGGAGATAGGGAGACGCTTAAACGATTTGCCAATGGCGGCAATGTTAGGGGTATCGTAAGCAACGATAAGACCACTACCGGGTTTGGTGAGTATCAGGACAAGGAATTGGAGAAGACAGCCGAAAACATAGATAGCCGTTTTCAGAATGGCGAGCGCATAGTTAGTTTGCCGGGACAGGTGGACTTTAAGCAAATTTCGCTTTCTTCTACTGATATGCAGTTTTTGGAGAGCCGAAAGTTTACGGTACGAGATATTTGCCGTTTCTTTGGCGTGCATCCATCTTTCGTTTTTGACGACACAAGCAATAATTACAAGTCGGCTGAAATGGCGAATGTGGCGTTTTTGAGTAACACGTTAAACCCACTTTTGCGCAATATTGAAAATGAAATGTTGCGTAAGTTAATCGCCCCCACCCTATGTTGCAAACGAAAATTTGAGTTTGACCGCCGGGGACTTTATGCAAGCGATTTGGATAGTAAGGTTAAGTATCAGGCGGCAACGATTGCCGCAGGTATCTATACGGTGAACGATTGGCGCAAGATGGAGAACCGCCCACCTATCGAGGGCGGCGACAAGGTTTTAGTATCGGCAAATCTTAGAGGTATTGCCAACGAGACCGCCGTTAATAACGCACCGGAGCCAGAGCCAAAGAAAACTAAAAAGGACGATAAAAATAAAGATGGAGACCAAGACGATGAATAAAGATACAATCATAAGACGGTGTTTGTGTACTCCTACCGAGTTACACGTCAGAGAGGCAGCAGAGGGCGAAGCACCGAGCCGCACAATAACTGGATATGCCATATTGTTTAACGTACCGTCTGCCCCATTGTGGAGCGACGAAGATAGCGAGGCCCGGGAAGTGATAGCCCCGGAAGCCGTTACAAAGGAACTCTTAGACGGCCAAGACATCAAAATGACGATGTTTCACGATCGGCAGTTGATTTTGGCAAGAAGCAATAAGGGCGGCGGTACACTTTCGTACACAGTAGATGAAAAGGGCGTAGCTTTTGAGTTTGACGCACCTAATACCGTGGACGGCGACAAGGCTTTGGAATTGATACGCCGTGGCGACATAAGCGGTTGCAGCTTTGCGTTTTCAACACGCTACTATGATAGCGATTTTGTAGAGCGTCAAAGCAAAGTGGCGGCTAACGGCATTAACAATATTACCTATCGTGTTAAGGCGGTTACAGGTATCTTTGACTTTACGTTGGCGGCTAATCCGTATTACCCAGATACGAGCGTGGAGGCAAGAGAGTTTACCGATGAGCTGAAGCGAGAGCAGAAAACCCCGGAGCCTCAACAGCCAATGAGTGAGCAGAAAGAGAAAGCGTTAAAGCAGTTGCGTGAAATGCGCCACGCTGCAAAACGCAGTTTAGTATAACAGTTTAATTTATAATTTTCAGACATGGACAAAAAGACAAAAAAGAAATCAATTAACGTTCGTGAGCTGATTAATCAGTATCAGCAGAATTGCGACCGCATCACAGAGATTGCGGACGTATGCGAGAGAGAGCAGCGTGAGCGCAACGAGGCAGAGAACACCGAGTTTGAAACCCTCATGCGTGAAAATCAGTTGTTGCAAATGAAGATGCAGGCGGCAACCGCCGAGCATTTGCGTGAAAATCCAAACGCCCAGGAGGACGCAATTAAGATTATCCGTGAGAACGCCGCAGCAGGTCAGCGTACCGAAATCATGCTTTTGCGTGACATGATGATGGTGCAGGACGTGGCAAAGGGTGCAATCGTGCCGCTTAACGTTCAGGACATCTTAAAACCTTTGCAGGAGGGCTTTATTTTGGATAAGGTAGGTTTGCCAATGCCAACAGGTTTGGCAGGTGACTTTGTTTGGCCTATGTACGAAATGGTTGAGGCAGAGTTAGCAGGTGAGGGTGCAGAACTTAGTGACACCAAAATACCTTTCAGCAAAATGACCGCCGCACCGGAGCGTATGGGTATTGCCATCCCGGTAACTAATCAGTCGCTCAATCAGTCGCAGGGACTTTTGGAAATGATCGTGCGTGAGGTTATGCCGCTTGCAATCCGTCTTCTTTTGAACAAAATCGTTTGCGGCGTAAATAAGGTTAATGGTGCTACTAATTTGGTAGGCCCATTTGTGGCACTCAAAGACAACCCGGTATTGCTTTCAGCCGTGCCAACCTTTAACGAACTCAACGCCCAGATGAAAGCCGCAGTACTTGAAACAGGTATCGACGGCAGCAACCTATGTTGGGTAATGACAAAGAGCATGGAGGCGATTTTGGAGGGTACACCTATCAACGAAAAGGGTATCTTTTTGCCGATGATCCAAAACGGAAAACTTTGTGGTTTGCCAGTGTACACCTCAAATGTTATCCGTGATACTAAGGTATCGTACCAGAAGTACAGCGGCACAGCGTGGGCGGCAGCAGAAGACTTTGACCCACGGAAGAACACCGCTAAGTACACCGTGACAAGTGCCGATGATGTTAAGAACATTACAGGCATGAAGTCGGGCGACTACGTTAAGGTTATCACAGGTACGGAGTTTATCGGTTTGGGTGATTGGCGTTATCAGCCTATGGGTATGTTTGGTACTTTGCGCTTTATCGTCGATCCTTACAGCAAGGCACGCAAAGATAGCGTAGATTTCGTGCTCAACACGGACTATGCTACTAAGACAATCCGCCCAGAGGCCTTTAAGTTGGGTAAAGTCGGCGGTAAGAAGTAATCACAATTTAAAGTTATAACGTTATGGCAGTAGTGAGTTTGGCACTTTTTAAGAAGCACGTAAGGGCTGATGATTTCGCCGATGATGACGAGTATTTGCAGCATCTATTAGATACCGCAGAAAGCGCAGTTATCACAGCGACCAATAGAACCCAAGAGGAATTGGCGCAGATGGGTAATGGACATGATGTACCTACCCCCATAAAACACGCTATAATGATGTTGGGCGCACATTGGTACAATCAGCGTGAAAGTGTGAGTAACGTGCAGATGCACGCCGTGCCTGATTCGCTACAAGCCTTAATTAAACCCTATCGGAAATTAGCGGAATGAGAGCAGGAGAAATGAAATATCGTTTGCAGTTGTTGAAGCCTACGGCGACAACAAACGACTACGGCGAGGAAGCGACAACCTACGAGCCTATACGTACCGTATGGGCAGAAAGGAAGAAGCAGAGCGGCAACCGTAGCGAGGAAGTGGGCGAACATTTCCCCGACTATCGAGCCGAATTTAATGTGAGGGACGCACACCCGGTTAAAGAAAACTGGAGGGTGCAGCAGTTAGGCGGCTATCTTTATACGGTAGTTGCCATCATCCCAAACATTGATAGAGGTATGAACACTTTAGTTTGTGAACGAGTAAACGAGTAATCAAGTTATGGCAAATCAATACGACGATACGCAGTTGCAGAAGTTGTTTACCGAAATGGACGTTAAACACCGAAAGCGAGCCTTAAAAGGTGCTTTCAGAAGAGAGGCGAACCAAGTAAGACGAACAGCTATTAACAATTTGCGCAGCTCATTACATAGCAACCGAGATTTGGAAAAAGGTATTAGGGCTATCGTATTTAAGAAAGCCGCCGGATTTCGTGTTACTATCGGCACGAAGAAAGCCAACCGAAAAACTGGAAAGGGCGAAAAAGGTATGCACATCAATCGCCAGGGACTAAAGAAACCTGTTTTGATATGGGCAGAGGGTGGAACGGAGCAACGAAAGACCAAGACCAAAACAAGGGTTTTTGTCAGGGAACGCCGAGGACACAATACCGGACGCATGAAACGATATGGCTTTATGCGTAAGACCCAAACAGATGTTAGGGACAAGGTAACGGCAGATTTGCGTAACGAGATAGTAGAAAGTGTAACTAAGACTGCAAATAAGTATGGCTGCAAATAAAACATCATTAAGCGCAGGTAGCATTATTCGTGATATGCTTTTGCAAGACCCCGAGGTAGCGAAGCATACTAAAAAGGTTTTCCCAGTTGCTACGGACACGGCGGTTTTGCCGTACATACTTTATCGCCGTGCCTCAATCGAGCAGAACCCGACAAAGGCAGGTTACCCCGGAGCCGATACCGTGACGATCGAGGTTATTTGTTATACCGAGAAGTACAGCGAGGGCGTGGAGTTAGCCGAGGCAGTAAGGGCAGCTTTGGACGGCAAGCGGAGCGAAAAGGACGGTTTAGTTATGCGCAGTTGTGTATTGACTGATAGCGAAGAGGGCTACGATAGTGATGCCTATGCGCAGCAGTTAGTTTTTAACATTAAAATTTAGTAAGATATGAGTTATTGCAATGGTAGTAATATGTTGCTTTATTTGGGTGAAGATGCTTTCGGGCACTGTACCACCCACACGGCAACAATGAACAGCGAGACCAAAGACCGTGCAGTTAAGCCAGCGGCAAGCAAGGCGAAGACTAACGGAATGTGGAAAGAAAAGGGCGTAACTGGTTTGTCTATTGCTATTTCAGCCGAGGGCCTTATCTATGATGGTGAGACCGAAGCAAGTTACCAAAAGATGTTGGCAGCGTGGAAGTCAGGACAGCCAGTTAAGATTAAGTGTATGCAGAGAGGTGAAAGCAAAAAGCCATATTTGGCAGGTAGCTTTATCATTTCTTCTTTGGAGCGCACCGACCCGGCGCAGGACGATAGTACTTATACTATCAATCTTGACAACAACGGTGAGCCGGACACACTCGACGAAACGGCGTTTACTGATAGTGCCGTGGCAGCATCCGAAGACCATACAGCATAACCCATTTAATTAAGATCAGATGTGAAAAAGGTTGAGATTAAAATCGGTAATGAGGTTTTTCCATGCCGGCAGACAATGGGCGCAATGCTTAGATTTAAGCAGGAAACAGGGCGAGAGGTTACAGAAATCGACGCTACAAGTTTCACCGATATATGTACGTTCCTTTGGTGTTGCATCGTTTCAGCATCCAAGGCCGACGGCAAGAAATTCAAACTTTCTTTGATGGACTTTGCCGATAGTGTCAGCCCGGAAGATATGAACGAATGGGCTAAAGCTATGGGCCAGGACAACGAGGAAGATGCCGAGACCGACGCAGACGAAAAAAAAAGTTTGCAATAAATGATGTATTGGGCTTTGCTTTAGGTTGCATACGTCTTTCATACGATGATTTTTGTAGGCTAACGCCTGATGAATTTAACAGCGTATGCAAAGCGTACTTAGACCAAGAGCAAAGCCAATACAAAGATAATTGGGAGCGTATGCGTATGTTGGCGTGCATAACTATTCAGCCGCACGTCAAAAACAAATTAACGCCTCAAAAGCTATTACCGCTTTCGTGGGATAATCGTAGGAAGTCTAATAAAGCAAAGACCGAACACATTACAGCCAAGGAAGCGGAGGAAAAGAGAAAACAAATTATCGCCCTATTGGGTGACAAATATTAAAGACTATGGCAGGTAAAAGTACTATATCCATAACGTTCAAGTTGGACGGAGACGGTAAGGGGTTTAAAGACCTTTCGCAAAATGCGGACGGCCTTAAACAAGCCATGACCGCCGCTATTGTGGAAGCCGACAAACTCAAATCGTCGTTGATCAACTGGAGCCAAGGCGTACAGGCTTTGGGCGCAGTATCTAACGCCGTCAGTCAGCTAAATGGTACTTTGCAGGACATTACCGCCGATAGTAGAGCCTTTGGCGCAGCTATGAGAGTTGCAAATACAATGGCAGGAAAGAACGCCGAGGGCTTTGCAAAGTTAAAAAATCAGGTAGCCGAGTTAGCCAAAAACGTACCTGTCGCACGTGATGAACTTGCAAACGGCTTATATCAGGTAGTCAGTAACAGCGTACCTGAAAACAATTGGCTTAATTTTCTTAATAAATCGGCTAAAGCATCCGTGGGCGGTGTTGCCGATTTGGGCGAAGTCGTAAAGGTAACATCTACTGTTATCAAAAATTATGGTTTAGCATGGGACGCAGCCGAAAGCGTACAGGACAAAATACAGCTCACGGCGAAAAATGGTGTAACCTCATTTGAGCAGTTAGCCCAGGCACTGCCAAGAGTGACCGCCAACGCCTCAACATTGGGCGTAAGCATTGATGAACTTTTGGCAAGTTTTGCCACGCTTACAGGTGTTAGTGGTAATACTAACGAGGTTGCAACCCAGATGGCGGCAATCTTTACCGCTTTGGTTAAGCCGTCAAGCGAAGCAACCGAAATGGCGGAAAAGATGGGTATTGAGTTTAATGCCGCATCCATCCAAGCCGCCGGAGGTTTGCGTAACTTCTTAACTCAGTTGGACGCATCCGTTAAAGAGTATGCCGCCGCTAATGGTGTATTGGAGCAAGAAGTTTACGCCAAGTTGTTTGGCAGTGCCGAGAGTTTGCGAGCCTTAACGCCGCTTACTAATCAGTTATCCGAGAAGTTCAGCGAGAACGTGGACGCAATGGCGAATAGTGCCGGAACTATCAACGCCGCCTACAACGAAATGAGTAGTACAGGCAGCGCAACCACACAAATGCTGAAAAACCAATTAGGCGCAATAACTGATGTAGTAGCCGGATTTGTTGGCGGAGCGATGCCAATACTTAGTTTTACCTCACAGTTGGGTATAACAGCTATGAGTATTACAAGTTTGGTTAAGACGCTTAAAGCCCTGAATATCCAACAAGGCATTTTAACGTTACGCTCAAAGGCAGGTGGTGCAGCCATGCTTTTGTTTGGGCTTAATGCAAGTCGATCGGCGGCGTTTACACGTGTCTTTAGTGCAGCTTTGAAAAGTGGTGCATATTCGGCGACCGCTTTCAAAATTGCCCTTAAAGGTTTGATGATTACCACGGTGGTAGGTGCTGCAATTGTAGCGGTAACATCTGTTATCGAATATTTCGTTAATAAGACCGATGAGGCTACCGACAAGACAAACGAGTTTAGCGAAGCCGAAGACGCTTACAAGAACGCAGCGGCAAGTACTAAGGTTGAATTAGACAAAGAGATTAAGGCTTTGGGCGACCTCATTACCGCTAAAAAGGACACCACCGACGCAGTAAACCACCTTAACGCCGTATATGGCGATTTGTTCGGGAGCCATAAGACGGCATCCGAGTGGTACGATACATTGACACGCAAAAGTCAGATATACGTTAAGCAAATCGGGTACGAGGCACAAGCAAAGGTGTTGGCTACAAAGTTGGCTGAAAAGCAAATCGAGTTGGAAGATAATTACGCTAAACGCCGTGAACTCTGGAAAGCCGGGGGCGCACAGAAGACTACTAAGCGGACTATTACCAACCGATCAACTGGAGGTGACAGCTACGAAGTTGTTACAACGGAAGACACCAAGGAGTATGCCGATTTGAAGGACAGCGCAAGGGGGCTGATACCGGAAATCCAAAGTTTGCAAAGACAATTGGGCATAGCCCAGAAGCACATGGCCGATTGTTCTAAGCAGATGGCGGCGGTTGATGCTAAGATGGGACATAACAATAAGACCGTTAAGGTTAGTGCAATGACCTATCAGCAGGTAGCGGACGCAATCGAGAAGACAGAAAAGAAACTTAAAAATACGACTGATAGCAAGGAAATAGCCAAGCTAAAAGCGTATAATACGGAATTACACAACCGTAAAAAGTTATTAGATAAATCGTTGGGCTTTAATACGTTCAAAGGTAATAAGAGCGGCGGCGGCAAGAAAAACAAGCCAGTTGCAGACCCTAAGACCTACGAACAGTTAAGTACTAATATCGAATACTACAAAAAGAAGCTCACCACGGCGAGCACCGCCGAGCAAGAAAAGATAAGGGCGAATATCCAAGCATGGGAGAAAAAGAAAGCGGCTATCGAATTAGCCCAGAAAGCCGCCGAGCGACCAACCGAAATTAAGACGTTGCAAGACGTTGAAAAGGAATTGGACTATTTGCAGACCCTACGAAAGACCGCCAACAAAGACGATTTAGCAGGTATTGACAAACTGATAGGCAAAACCGAGCTATTGGGCGCAGCTATGCAACGCCCGGCAAAGTTGGAGACCTTACAGGACATTGACAAAGAAATAGAGTACCAACAGAAGTTGAGGGCTACGGCATCCAAGGAAGCTATAAGCGGAATTGATGCAGAAATCAGTAAGTTGGAAACTCTAAAGAACTATATCGAAAATGCCACGGTGATAGATACACCCGACGACGCATTGAAGACGTATGAGCAGCTTAATATTAAGTTGGCATACTATAATGAGTTGTTGGAAAAAGCCACCGAGGAACAACGCCCAGAGATACAAAAGCACATTAACGATATTGAGGGTATTAAGAAAGCATGGGACGATAGTTTAGCCGCTTTGAAGAAGCCGGGAGACATTACCCAACTTGATACTATCGAGAAGTTAGACGAAGCAGTAAGGTATTATCAGGAGCAGCAGAGCAAGCAGAGTGCCGACGAAATCCAAAACACGCAAAGGACGATCGACGCTTTGGAAGCGAAGCGAAAGGCGATGCAAAGGGGTATTGAAATACCATCAATGCAAAAAGAGATAGCCGAGATTAACGGACTTTCTAACCGAGAGTTTAAGATCAAGGTTAAAGGTATCGGCTTTGATGCACTAACCGACAAAATCCGGGAACTGCAAAAGCAGCTCAACGATACCAACAACCCGGTAACGGAGGGACAGCGCAAGGACATCGAGGAAATGATTAGCACCTATGAGCAATGGCGCAAATCTTCTATTTCTTCTTTCGACACCGTAAAGTCTGGTTGGGACGGCATCAAGGGTATTGGCGACAGCATCAACAGCATAACCGACGCTTTGGATGGCAACGGTAACGCATGGCAGAAAGTAACCGCTATCGTGGACGGCTTTATACAACTGTATGAGAGTATCAGCGCAATAGTAGGTATTATTGATATGCTAACGACCGCCTCAACCGCCCATGCCGCCGCAAAGACCGGAGAGGCAGCAGCCACAACCGCCACGGCAACCGCCCAGGGAGTTGAGACAGCAGCGCAGACGGCGGCAGCGGTGGCGATGATTCCGGTTATTGTCGCTAACAAGTTGGCAACAGCAAGCTATATGGAATTGGCAAGCGCAATGTACTTTGCCGCCCATGCCTCAATACCATTTGCAGGTTTTGGAATAGCAGCAGGGTTTGTTAGTGCGGCTACTGCAATGGTGGAAGCCGTGGGAGTAATGCCATTTGCAAATGGTGGTGTTGTTTCGGGGCCTACGTTGGCTTTGGTTGGTGAGTACGCCGGAGCGAGTAACAACCCGGAGGTTATCGCACCACTTGATAAGCTACGTAGCATGATACAGCCGCAGGGTGGTATCGGTGGTAATGTTCGCTTTGAAATCGAGGGCAGAAAGTTAGTTGGGGTAATATCCAATACAACGAGAGTAGCCGCCAAGAGCGGCAGAAAGTCAAACTTTTAATTATTAGTTAATATGTATATACACGGCAGTTTTCTAAGTCAGCAGAGCGATACGATAACGGTACACATCGTTACCGGGAACGATCGCACGCAGACTATTGAAATAGGTACAGAAAAGGCAGATGTATATTTTAGCGAGGATCCGGCAGAAATCGAGAATGAGGTAAACGACACTTTCGATGTGCTTTTGAGAAATTCGGCTAAAATAAGATTGCTTTGCGGCAACCTGATTAAAGACCTTTTTAGTACCTCATGCCGTGATGCAGTCGTAAACATCTATAAAAACGATACGTGTATCTTTGCCGGGTTCATTGAGCCACAAACTTTGTCACAGCCATATAACGACAGATGGGACGAACTGGAATTAAATTGCATTGATGCGCTTAGTGCTTTGCAGTATAGCAAGTATAAGAATGTGGGCGCATTGGGCGTTATCTATGCTTTCGTCAAGGCAGAGGCAGCGCAGCGTAGTTTTTACGATATTGCCACCGAGATACTGCAAGGTGTTACCGAGGGACTGGATATATTGGGCAACCAAAATATTAAATTCTGGTACGATGGTAGCAAGGCAGTTGATGCACAGACCGCTAACCGCTATCAGGTATTTAAGCAGCTTTCAATATCTGATTTGTTGTTTTTGGGCGATGATGAGAGCGACGTTTGGCAGCAAGACGAAGTGTTGGAGGAACTTTTGAAGTACCTTAACTTACATATCGTGCAGGACGGCTTTAACTTCTATATCTTTTCGTGGGAATCCGTCAAGGCGGCACCCGATAAGATTATTTGGCATGACATCGTAGCCAACAGCACCAAGACAACGGCGCAGCAAGCCGTAACAATCGCTTTGGCTAACGTGGCCGATTGCGATACCACGATAAGCATAGGCGACGTATATAACCAACTTCTATTAACCGCCAAGGTGGAAGACATCGAAAGCGTGATAGAAAGCCCATTGGACGATGATTTGTTGGTTAGCCCATACATCAATAAGCAAAAATACCTAACTGAGTATTCGAGCGACGGAGAGGGTAAGACCGCATATTATGCAATGAAAGCAATGGTGAATGATGAAAGCACTACCTATGGTGGCGGTGCTATTACTGATTGGTTTGTGCAAGTATGGCAAAATAAGTATTGGACGTTTCCGATGAAAGGAAACACCGAGGTTGATTTAGTGGACTACTTTTGCGGCGACGGAACGAACCAACATAATTTGCCTATGTGGTTGGGGCAGGCACCGGGTGCAGCTATTATGAGTTTGGGTAGTGTTAAGATTAATACCGCTAACGACGATAATAGCCCGACATCTAAGGTAAACATGACTAACTATTTAGTCGTGTCGGTTAATGGTAATGGAAACAACAAGGAAGCAGAAACATACCCTAATGCTACCGACATACAGAAAAATATACCGTATGCGGTTTACATTGGTAATAAGGCAGGTGGCGTTTTTTCGCCGTCAGACAAAGACACTACTAACTATATAGTATTGTCCGGCAAACTTATTTTAAATCCAATAATGGCGACTACTGGTAATTTTTCCTGTATGCGTGAGAAGATGGGGGACGGACCGCCGTACCAAGGTAGCGGAGGGGGAGGCGGAACAACACCGCCACCGATGTATTTTTGGCACAAGACTGTACCAAGCCGCAACAGCAAAGATGGGCGTTATTATACACGTCGTTACTGGAGAGCCGAAAGACCAAGCGAGGAAGTAACATGGAACGAAAGCGGCAATAACGGTTTTTATCCATATACAGGCGAAGGCCCAGAGGAGTACGAGTTCAATTATAGCGCAATTGGGGACGGCAGCGACAAGATAAGTAAGGTTGCAGTATTGGCGTGTATGCTGATTATCGGCGATAAATGCGTAGTGGAAAAGACACCCGACAATGATCAAGGTGATACAGACGAGAACGGCAAACCTATTCCATACACGGATAAAGAGGAAGAAACCTACAAAAATTTTGTGTGGAAGCCATACAAGGAACGTGAGCAATGTAGTAGTGATGATGAATATTATCAGCAGTCGTTTACTATTGGCATAGACCCTAAGCGAGGTGACAAGATAATAGGACAGGAATTTGATTTGCAAAAGACTTTTTCCTATACGATTGGAATCGACGCAGAGGGAACGGGCATAGCTATTAAGAAGAAAGACAAGATAAGTGGGCAGGTTAGGTTTATGATATTAGGCCCTGTTAATGTTACATGGGACGTTATCACACGCCGCCACCCAACCTTTTTCAGGCATACAAAGTGGAGCAGCTCATCAGTACCGCTTTTAGCCCATGTTAGTAGCATCCTGATTAAGTCGTTTGAGGTTAAAGTTTATAGCGATAATGGACTAATCAGCAATGGCAATGATGATAACGATATTATCTATATGAGCGACACCAAAGAAACCTTTGTGAATAAAAAGGACGATTTGGAGTTTAAGATAAATTCGGCATTGACCGCCACGGAGTGCGCCCAGTTGGGAGTTAGCAATACGGTGAAGTTATCCACACCGTTGAATATATCAACCGGGGACGGAGTGTTAGAGGTGTACGACCGAAACGGCAACGTTAAGGCGAAGCCAGAACAAATCTACGTGGATAGTTATTATACTGAATACCATAAGCCACGTATCGTGATGGAGCAGAAACTAAGGGACATTGATAATGTTGTTAGTCTGTTTAACCATTATCGCCACGAGGCTTTGGGCAAAGAATTTTTCGTGCAGGGCATCGGCAGAAACCTTATTGAGGGACGCGCCGACCTCACATTAAAGGAGATTGGCACATGATCGAAGTTAAGCAGATAGCGAAACCCAGGAACAACGGCAGCGGTGGGGCATCCACCGGAGGCGGTAGCTATGGAAGTATCGGCAAAATGACCGAGGAAGCCAAGCACGCAGCCAAAGCCGATATAGCGACACATGCAGAGCAAGCCGAGTATGCAAACCGTGCCGGATATGCGAGCCGTGCCGCCTATTCCGATTTAGCCGGAGACGTTGCAGAGGATAGCCCGATTAACGACCGCTTTTTGTCGAAGATTACCGCCGACATAGCGCAAGGGCACATTACTTTTCAGCAGGGTTTAACGGCTATCGGTTTGGCAATATTCAAGGACGGCGCACACTTTGGCGAGTTCGTCAAATCCCTGTATGCAGGTAAGGGCGCAGGTATTGACGCACAAGGTAACGCCGAGGTGGAAAGCCTAAGAGTGCGCAGTTACTTCGAGTGTTTGGAATTGATAGTAAACCGATTGTCAGCAATCGAGGGCGACCAACTTCTAACAGAAGCGGACACAATCGAAAGCGTGGACGATTTGGGCGATGGTTGTTTTGGTTTGCACCTGAGAAGCAAATGGGACGGATATTTTACCGCCCAAGCCGAAAACAATGTGCTTAAAGGTATCATCAATACTTTGGCGCAGGGAAGCGGAAAGTATTACACGGCATGGTTTAGAGTTAATAGCGTTAATACCGCTAACAACTACATAGAGGTGACGCAGTACCCGGACACCGAAGTACCAAGCGGCAAGAATTACCCACCATGCGAAATGATGAAGATTGCACGATGGGGAAACCAAACGGACACGAAACGGCAAGATTGTTTGTACCTATCAAGCACAGAGGGGCGAATCGTCAAGCTAAAGGGAGTGACTAAGCCGATTTTGGATAATGCCAACTACGGTGCAGCTTTCGGCAGTTTGCCCGAATTTGTGTACGAGCTATTGGACGATAACGGCAACCCTTTGCCGATACGTGATGGTTTAGACTATATGTATATACCGGGTATCGTCACAATGGACGTTATCAGACTTAACAAGTGGACTGGTAAGCCGTTGGTTACGTATGTGGATCGTGGGGCGTGGACGCAGAGCGGTAAGTACTATTGCGATGCTATCAACCCGGACACCGGGGAGTATGAGACATCAGACGTTTGGTTTAATGGCTGCAAGTACAGATGTTGCAAGAACCTCACAACGACCGCCCCGGCATGGAACAATACCGATTGGGCGATGATCGAGGGAAACCCAGACTTTGCCGTAGATTTCCAAGAGCCTGAAAGTATCTTAGACCCGGACAAAATAGACCTCACGCTAACCATCGTGGCGACCCTGTATAATATGAATATCACAGACGATATTTTGGACGCAGACGTAATGTGGACGAGATACAGCGAGGACGCAGAGGGAAACGAGAGAACGGCAAGCGACAATGTTTGGAGTTTGCGCCACGCCAATACCGGAAAGTCTTTGCACCTCACAGCCGAGGACATGGATTTTAACGGCTATATGCCTAAAGTTATACGCTTTACGGCTACCGTTACTTTACGTGACGGCATGGGCAACGAAGCAGCAACGGCGGCAGTCAGTTACGAGTATTAATTTAAACATAGCGCAGTTATGAAGACAAAAAGATTTGATTTCAACTTTAAGCCACTGCAAATTAATGTTAGCATGGTGGTTGAGGGCGGTGTATCGGATAGTCAGAACTACGACGCAGACACCGACACATATACGCCAGATTACACCATAGACGCATCTAACTTGATAGTGCAGCCGAATATCGGCAGACTTGACAAAGACGAGGTTTTAACGCCGGGCTTGATTAATCAAGACCTCACTAACGTAGTCTGGTATGAGGTGAACAAAGGGGCAGCCGACACCCTGATAGATAGCACTAACCCGGACTTTGAGGTAGTCAGCAAGGGTGCAAAAGCAGGACGTATTAGGATCAAGAAGAACGCCCAACCGCAGATACCTATGAATCTACGATTTGAAGCGGACTACAAAGACCCACGTACTAATCAGGTACACCACATCATCAAGCCGTACCAAGTGCAGTGCAAGAACGCCACAACATACGTGCCACTTCTGGTATTGGATGCAGCCGCCCAAACTATCTACAACCCATTGAGCGACCCGGACACACAGACGGTACACGCATCATTGAGATTGGGCGTTAATGAGTGCCCGGAGAATAAGCGTTTGTTTGTTTGGGAGGTAATGAGAGAAGACGGAACATTTACCGCCGTAGGTAGCGACACAACGTTAGACTATGACGTAGTGGTAGCAGAAGACGGAAACAGTTGTACCGTTAATCGTAGCCTCATGGGTACAGAGCTTTATTTACGATGCAGGGCAAAGTATAGCCCGGACGGAAACCCAAGCAGCGTAACACTATCGGACAACGCCCCTACTAAGTTAGTGGCATTTATTCGTAGAATCCCAAAATTTGAGTATGACATCGGCGAACTACCTACCAACCTACCAAGCGGTTTGTTAGAGATTGCGCCAACGGCGAAGATTTGGAACACTAACGGCATGATTGACAACCCAGAGCGTGAGTTATTGCCGCTTTGGTATGCTGCAACAAACACCCAGTCAGGAACGCTTAACTATTCGCTTATAGCGCACGGAATGACACCGACGCTTTCGACCGATAAGGTTAGCCAGACGTTAGGCGGCGTTTATGGTTTAGACGTTAAGGACGTTGGCCCGGCGTGTGCATGGGAAGATAGCGACGGCGCAGTATTCGTTGATGCAGACGATAACGTAATATTAATCAAATAACAATTTAATCAATATAAGATTATGGCAAGATACATTAAAGCAAATCCATTGGTTGCACGATACTTGCAACTGGAGAATGACCGTAACATGGTGAGTGATGGCAACTATCTTTTTTGGCAAAATGATATGTTGAAGTTTGGCCCACTAACCCAACTTAACGACATATTGGTTAAGATTGGTGGTATTGCACTTATGCCACATGAGGCAAGAAGCGAGCAGGACGGTACTATTTGCCGACCTTTGCCAATGGCGACCGATGCACGCTTTCAGCAGCCTATTAAGGCTAACGTTAATGATGCTATCGTAGGTGGCAACACCAACACCGAGCAGGGCGCAGATGGCGAGGGCGAGAACACAGAGAGCACCGACAATGGCGGCAACAGCAACGAGGGCCAGGCCAACGAGGAAAATGCGGAGGGCGACCAACAGCCGGAAGCGTCAGAGAGTGAGAAAACAGAAAGTAAAACCAAAAAGTAAGGAACTATGAGCAAAGCGAGTACAACCCGAACGATTAAGTTTATTGCGAAAGCAGGAACTTATACGGCATTGATCATGTGCCCAGATGGTGACATCTACCAAGAATGGGAGGGCACGGAATCCGACGTTACTAAGGTGTTCCCTAACTTTGAACAGACAAAGCCGAAACTTAACTTTGTCTGCATGAGTAGCCGAGTAGCCGAGGGAGTGGCAACGCCTGATAGTATGCAGTACTTTTTTAATGGTACGAAAATCGAGTTTAACGGCGATACGTCAAGCGGCATTTTTGCAGGCTACTTTAAGAAGTTTGCGCCAAGTGGCGACAACATCTACTATGGTTTGCAGATTGTTAAGAATTTGGTAGAAATCGCAGGTTTTGCCCCGGTAACTATCAAAATGGTGGCAGCTATAAGTTATGGCACGCAAAGCGATAATATCCAAGCTACCTATACAATCCCAGTGCAGAAAGCAACAGGTACAAGTTATCGTGTTACCATCGCCGCAGGAGATAACAAGGGCTTTGTTATTACCGACAAGGGCGGCAGTTGCGTTTTAAAGGCGATGGCATACCAGAACTACGAGGAAATCACCAAAGATTTAACCTACGTGTGGGAGAAGATGGGGGCCAGTGGTTGGGAGGTAATCAACGGACAGACCGCCCAGACGCTTACAGTGTCAGGCAGCAGTATAGACACATACGGCGAGTATCGAGTAACTGTTAATCGTAGTAGCATTGAAATCGGTAAGGACATACAGGGCGTTATGGACGCATCCGACCCCTACGACATCGACGCACGCCCAACACCAAAAGACGAAGCGATAAGCGAAGATGAGAGCGGCAACGGCAAAGTAACCTACACGCCGTGGATCGTCAAGCGTGGAACTGACACGCAAGCAATCAAAAACGCTAAGTTTTTCTTTGTCGTGAAAGATGCAGCAGGTGTTTATCTGAATAGCGACAGCGAGCGAAAAACGGCGGTTGCAAGCTATGCCGTAACACGTGCAATGTGTTTGCAGAGCGGTGGGGACATCAGCGTAACGATAACATCAGAAAGTTAAGCCTATGGGTGTGTCAATAACAAGAATAGTTAAGTTTATACGTAAGGGAAAGGGCGTAATAGTCGCCCAATCCCGAAACGTATATAACTATACCTACAAGGAGTGGACGCAGTTCTACGGACTTAGTGGGCGGTCAGTCAATTGGGACGGAATCATAAATGTTTCTGATTTTTCCGTAGGTGACACAATGGTTATTAATGGCACGGTATCAGACAAACAACGTATTACCATCAGTCTTTACGCTAAAGTAACGGCTATCGACACAAACCGGGCTATAATAACGACTCAATCACTATACTACATTGCAAGTGGTGAAAATGGAGAAGATGGAAACGATGGCGTAGATGCAATAACCATTGACATTACGCCGCCGATCATTTTACACAAAAAGACGGCCACCAATACCTTATACGCAGTTACCATTAAAGTATTTGAGGGTACAAAGCAACTGATAAGTAGTAACGGCAGTGGAAGCAGCTTTAAGTGTAACGTGGATACATCTAATTTCCCGACGGGTTTAAAAGGGAACACAGTAGCAGGCACAAATGTTTATACGCTTATTTTGGTGGTAGAAGCAAATTCCAATCCAAGCAAAGATATAGCAATATCTATTGTTTGCAGGGGCGTAACGCATAAACGCACCGTGTCATTTAAGACCGTAGCCGATGGGCAGCCAGGAGCCAAAGGCGACAGAGGCCCGGCACTACGAGGCCCACAAGCGTGGAGCGATTGCGCCGTAGGCTATATGTTTCAGTCAGGAGCAAGCGGCGAGGAATACAAGGACGTAGTTTTGTATGGCAATAATTATTATTCTTGTATCAAACCGCATACCAAGACCGCAAACAATAGCCCAGGAAGTGCAACCGACACCAATAGTGGACTTTGGAAGTTAGCCGACAAACTGGAAATGGTGGCTACAAAGATACTGTTAGCGCAGTATGCTTTAGTCAAAAATTTGGGTGTGGAGGCTATCGACATGAGAGACGCTAACGGTAACATTATCTTTCAGGCAAAAGACGGCGAAGTTACTTGCAATAGCGGTACGTTCACAAATGGCACGTTCACAAATGTAAAAGTTATCGGCTCAATACGAAGTCCTTTCAATTTGGCTAATGATAGCTTTGATGTTGATTACAGCGATAATGTGGCTATGCTTAGTAGCGGTGACGGTTGGTTAAGTGCCTATTCTATGCCGTGGGACGTAAGCCAGAATGGAAGACGACTAACCATTGTAAACTACAAATGGGGCGGCACAATGGCGCAAGGTCAAGCCGAAATTAGTGCGCCAAATGGCAAATACTTCTTTGAGGACGGAATCCAAAAAAGCAAGTTAAAAGTTAGCCGTGAAATTGTGGAAATGATAGGCTACGGCACTACCACGGAGTTCTACGGTTGGATCGTGCTAAATCGTATTGACTTAATGACAAGTCAAAAATATGGGCATTGTTTAAGGGCTTTGGCATTTGGCACGGTATCGGGTGGAAACAGTAGTAGCAACACATCAATAACGAGCAATACGTTTGATGGCAGCAAACTAACGGTAGTCCGACAATCTGAAGGACTTTACCGGGTATTTTTTCCGAGTACGTGGTTTACTTATACAAGTAATTGCCGTGTAATATTAACCGGGCGAGGTGTATGCTACGGTGCAAGTAGCCCAGTAAAAGCCACTATGCACTCATTGGGTAACGGTTACTTTGATGTAGTCGTATCGGACGATGCAACCCGAAACGATGGCAGCTTTGATTTTATAATTTATAATGGGTCAGATTTTGACATATTAAAATAGTAGTAATTATGGCGGTAAAGAAAACAAAAAAGTTGAGTGGCCAGGCAACAGTAACGACCATCAACAACGACCAGAAATTTCCGGTAACGGACGCAAACGGAAAGGTTACGCTTATTTCATTGGCGGACCTCAAAACCGCTTTGTTGGCAGGTATGAACCTTAACGGCTTATACGATGGTATCTTTATCATGTACCACCGTAAGAGCGATGATTATCCACTCATGGTTAAGCCTCATAAGTGGACATCGTTACAGAACAGCGGCGAAATTGCCGACGGTGTGGTGGTAGTCGAGGGCGGCAAAATCTTAGTCGTAGCCCCTACCGAATCAACTTCTAAGCTAACGTGGAGTAGCGCAGCTATCAGCGGAGGCGGTACGACAACAACCGATCGTGTTACAGCGATGAACGATTGGAACGGCAAGGCAAATACGGCGGCTACTATCAAGGCAAGCAAAGCCAATGCAATCACCAATACGACGCAGTATGCACCGGGCTACTGCAATCTGTATAGTCGTGCCAACGCTAATGGTAAAGGCTTGACAGCAGGTAAGTGGTGGTTACCATCGTTGGGCGAAATGTTTATGATTTATGCCAACATGACAAAAATCAATTATGCTTTATCCCTGATTACCGGAGCCACCCAGTTAGTTGAAGATTGGTATTGGACTTCTACCGAGTACAGTGCTACCCTCGCATGGGGTCTGGGCCTCAGCGACGGTTATACGAGCGGTTGGTACACTAAGGCCAGCGACACGGGCAGAGTTAGGGCAGTGTCAGCATTTATTGTTTAATTCTTAATTTCTTAGTCTTTAACCTTTAGGTACGGCGAAAGCCGTACCATTATAAGGCAATTTATAAAAAAGCAATGGCGGTAAAATTAGTTTCAAGTACAAAGATTTATTTAGATGCACGCAAGTTGTTAGACATCATTTTGGATATAGTGCCCAATTTCCCACGTGCCTACAAATTCACCATCGGGGCAAAGCTGCAAGAAATTGGCGTTAATCTGATGCAGGAGATAGCGGCGGCGTACATCAATAAAGACAAAGCCGAGACAGTAAAGCACCTAACCGAGTTTCAGGCAGAGTTTGAGACAATGAAAACGCTAATGAGAATTGCCGGAGAAAGGGAGTGGATAAAAGGCAGAGGAAAGTTTGCAAGTATCATCGAGTTAATGGACGAAATAGGTAAACAATCGTCAGCGTGGAAAAACAAAGTAGTTAATACGCTTTGTAGCCAGAATCGGAATGTTACGACAGACCGAGAGCGCAGTTTTCCGTAATAAATGGGGTTTATGCCGTCATTTACGGCTAAGAACAAGATAATAGACCACAGATTGCGGCCACCGAGAACAGTGCTACCAACGCATGGAATCTGAACCTCAACGACGGTAATACGAACAATTGGAACACTAAGGCCAGCAACACGAACAGAGTTAGGGCAGTGTCAGCACTATTTACAGAAGACAGAAACGTGACAAATGATAATATACAATGGTAACGACAGAGTGGCTTTTAGATGCTTACTTTGATTGCCGTCATAGCAAGAGACGAACAGCAAGCGCAGTTGTTTACGAAATGGACTACGAAAGCCGTTTGATTGCTTTGCGTGATAGAATCAATAACCGGACGTACCAACCCGGTAAGTCTGTTTGCTTTGTTGTAACACGCCCAAGATACAGAGAGGTATTTGCAGCATCCTTTGAGGATAGAATCGTACACCACTACATAGCTTTGCGCCTAACGCCACTATTTGAAGAAATATTTAGCGAGCGTACATTTAATTGCAGGAAAGGCAAAGGGCAGCTATATGGTATTAATACGCTGAAAGAAGATATAAGGCAGTGCAGCAATAATTATACGGAAGATTGCCACATTATGAAACTTGACTTAAAAGGTTTCTTTATGAGCATCGACAAAAAGTTATTGTCTGAAATGGTAGATCGTTTTATAGTCAGGTACTACAAGGGCGAAGACATAGACGATTTGCGCTACCTTTGCCGTGTCGTTATTTTGCACAGCCCCGAAAAGAATTGTGAACGGCACAGTCCTTTGAGCTATTGGGAGAAGTTGGATAAGAACAAATCACTATTTACAAATGGTGAGGGTAAGGGCGTAGCCATCGGCAACCTATTTGCCCAGATATTCGCAAACTTCTTACTTAATACGCTTGATTGGTTTATCGAGAATGAGGGTATAAAACATCATGGCAGGTATGTGGACGATTTCTATTGCATCCATAAGGACAAAGAAAAGTTATTGGCGTTAATGCCTAAAATACGTGAGCTATTAGCCAAGTTGGGTTTAAGACTGAATGAGAAGAAGTTTTATTTGCAACATTACAGCAAAGGCGTGGAGTTTACCGGGTCAATAGTCAAACCCGGACGTGTCTATACCTGTAACAGAACAATAACAAACTTTGTCGCAGCAGTCAGAAGACTAAACAAGGCAAACAACGAGCGTCAGGTATTACACGCAGTATGTAGTATCAACTCATATTTAGGTTTGCTACGGCATACCAACGAATACGCCACACGTCGCAAAGTGCTTAACATGATCGAGCCGCACGTATTTAAAGAATATGTGTACATCAAAGGGCACTACGAGGTATTGGCAATTAAGAACAAACATAAATTGAGGTATCAAACAATGCAGAGAATTAGAAATGGCGACTACTGATAAAGAACCCATTACCCTATCATCCGATAGGTTGGATATGGACTTATTTAGATTGCTACTTACAAGGTATATAGTAGTGACCGAGCAGCGAGACGGAAAAGTGATTTATGAACTTAACAGCATCGAGCATCATGCAGATAATTGAAATAGTAGTATCGGTTATTACCGCTTTGGGCGGTTGGGAAATGATTAAATATGTAATGAATCGAAAGACCAACCGCCGAAAGGAGGAAGCCGAGGCCGACAACGTGGAATTTAACGTTTTGCGTGAGGCTATGGACTTTTTGCAGACCCAACTCAAAGATAAAGAGCAACGATTTGCGGAGCAAACAGATTTGGTGAGAAAGCAGAATTTAGATATTTTGCAGCTCAACAAGGAAAAGGCGCAGTTAGAATTAGACCTACAACGCTATAAGTGTGTAATTAAGGGTTGCGTTAGGCGTGACCCACAAAATGGTTATTAATATGAGAAAGATTAATGAGATCATCGTACATTGTACGGCAACCGCCGAGGGTAAGGACTTTAAGGCGGCAGACATCGACCGTTGGCACAAGGCTAAAGGTTGGAACGGAATCGGCTACCATCATGTAGTAGATTTGGACGGCAAAGTAGAACCAGGCCGACCAGAAAGCGAGGTGGGGGCGCATTGTCTGAAACACAACGCCAATAGTATTGGTGTGGTGTATGTGGGCGGTTTGGCATCCGATGGCAAGACACCAAAGGACACCCGAACACCACAGCAAAAGGTAGCTTTGGTTAAGTTGCTTACAGAGTTAAAGCGCCGTTACCCTAACGCCACGATCCACGGACACCGAGACTTTGCAGCCAAGGCGTGCCCAAGTTTTGACGCTACTAAGGAGTACAAAGACATCAAGTAATGTAAAGAGCCAATGAAGAAGTTTATAACTATCTGTATGTGCCTGTTAGCCCTGTTTGGGCTGATAGGCTGCAAGACGACAAAAAAGGCGGTATCGGAATCATCCACAAGCACAAGAGAGGAAACCGACACCACCAAGTTAGTAACCGACAGCATCCACGTGGGTACTATCAGAACCGACCACAGAACCACGCTAACGTATTTTAGCGATTGGGGGTATATCGAGTTTACCGATAGCGGCGGTACGCTCACGATCGACACTTTGGGAAACTTGAAAGCCGATGGCGTGAAGTCATACCAACACGGCAAGAAAGCCGTCCAGAAGAAAGCCGAGAATATCACACAGAGCAAGGACAGCATCAACACCCACAAGCTGCAAGCAAATGGAGTGCAGAGCCGAGACAACAAACAAGCCAACAGAGAGCCACAGAAACAAGGCGTGAAAGCCTTAAAATGGTATCAGCGTACAATTTACCACATCGGCTTTTTATGTTGCGTAGCGGCGATTATTTACGCTATATTCTTATATCTACGAAGAAAAAAATAAAATCTGTTTTCTGAATAGTGCAAGCCCGGAGCCGACCGAGAGGTTAGCCCGGGCGATTTGCTTTACCCAATACGTAGTCTATAACTTTGCGGTTTGCTTCGTCTATTTTATCACGGCTAAACTTTATATAAACACCTGTAATCTTAGAGCCGTGAACGTGTCCGAGGGCTTCGCTTATAGTGTCCTTTGGTATATCTAAATCAGCGGCATACGTTGCCCAGGAATAGCGACCCCAATATGATGTAATTTCTTTTTCTATTGGTTTCATTATTGGCAAATGGTTTTTTGTGTACTTTGGTTTGCCGTTGGCATCTACCTCAATGGGGCCTATACGTCTTAAACCCTCATTTAGATGTATCAGATAATTGGTATGTGATTTGTAGCGGTCAAACGGTGAAAGAAGATGCTTTTTGCCCTTATATCGCTCAATTATTTCCGCCGCTTCTGGCTCAACCTTAATACTATAAAGTTTCCCTGTTTTTGCCCTACGGTATTCTATACGACCATCAATGTAGTTTGCAGGTGTTAAGTTAGCTAAATCTTTCATGTTAATACCCACCAAATAAATAATAAGTAAAAACATATCTCGATACTCGCTATCTGTTTTGTTAAGCTGCAAACCCATCATTAGGCGCAGTTTGTCAATTGGTACAACCCTCATTGCTGTTTCTTCTGTTGGTATGTGGAAGTTACGAAAAGCATAGTTTTGGGTAATGCCATCATCTATTGCAAAGTTTATCACATTGCGTAAGTTACGTAAGTGCATAGCACGACTATTGACGCAAAGCCGTGGCATCGAATTTTGAAAGCCGATTATCCATGTTTTGTTAATCTCGTTGAAATGGACTAAATCGGCATCCCCACAATACAAATTTACTTTTTTCAAAGTTTGTTCAAATAACATTTTTGTGCCACCAGTTTTTGTGTCGATCACCTTTCTAAACATTGCGCCTAAAGTTGGAACGCCTACCGTTGGGGCCTCCAAATCCATATTAGCAAGCATTTGGCGAAGTTGGGGAGGCGTAAGTTTTTGCCAAAGCCCCTTTTCTCGTAACTCCAATATACGGTTACTTACTTGCGTCAATAGCATTTGCAGCACGCTATTAATTTTACGTGCGCCTTTGCCTATACATTGTTTTGTAGTGGCATCCCATTCGTCTGACTTCAAAAATATGCCTGTTGCTATATAGATGTTTGTACCATAGCCGACACAGATTTGCACCGGGTACGTACCATCTTTTAATGCCCTACGTGTGTCAAGTCTAATATTTGATTTTGCCATATTGTTTTGCTTTGTCTTTGCTTATTATTTGCTGAAAAATGCGCCCAAATATACCAAAAAATACCATAAAAACAGCCACCAACGGCATATTTTTACAATTATTTAATAAACGGGCGTATCTTCTAATTTGCTGATTTTTCCTTATTACTAATTGATTATCAGTATTTTATATGCAAAGAACTAACTATCTAAAGCCACAAGCGGCAGTATTTCTCCTTTTATTTTAATAACTTGCCATTTTATAGAACTCCGTTTTCTGCGGTGTTACGTTTATATGACCTTGAAAGAAAGAGAAAGTAAAAACGAAAGATGCTTTTTACTTTTCTTGTTTTGTGAGGTCATCTAGTTATAAAGTTCGTAAGTATAATAAACATCATTAAATGAATTATGAAGAAAAAGAATTTATTAAAGAAAATGGGGATGATGGCTGTCTTCACCTTGCTTGGCACTTCGGCAATGGCAGATGATTTCCATTACCTTACTTTTGAGACAACCGATGGAGCTAAGGCTTCGGTAGAAATCAACTCGCTCTCGATGACCATCAATGGTGCAACTCTGGTGGCGGGTAACCAAACTTTTGTCTTGTCGAACCTGAGCAGGATGTATTTCTCGGTTTCTGATGAAACATCTTCTGCAACAGGTATCAGACAATTAGATAATCTGAATTCGCAGGAAATCCTTGCTGTCTATGATTTGCAGGGACACAAGATAGCCAAGGAGCAAATGAAGAAAGGAGTGTATATCGTAAAGACACAAGCTGGAACTTATAAAATTGCATCAAAATGAAAAAGATATTTTTAGCACTTGCTGCTTTCGCATTTACCGCAATGCCGATGGCGGCACAGACCTTGAGCGTAAAGGTGGGTGGCGTAACCTACCAGTATCCTGCTCAGAAAGTGGGAGATATGAACTATTCCGATGGTAATAAACTCTCTATAATGAATAGAATTTTCCTTGCCAACGATATCAACGGAATGAATGTTGATACTCAGAATCAGTTCAGTCACGATAATACCGTGAATGTATCTTATGAATCGGGAGATGCTGCTATCTATATCCTGACGGAACAGTCGATAGATAATAACCTGAATTTGGAGTCAGAATCGAATCAACCATTGTTCACTTCGTCGCTCGGCGGTGTCCGACTGAATTTCCAGATGTCGGGTATTACCAAGGTAGAACTGGAAAGCGTTGATAACAATCCGCTTGCGGGTAATCACGACCAGAGCATCATCACCTTGGAGGCATCTGAGGGGGAAACCTTTGTTCCTGGAAAGGATTATTTCATCGCCACTTTCCCATGCGATGTATATGGCGGTTATCGCCTTTCTATCTACAAGGGCAGGGATGTGGCTCCCTATTTCGGCGTGCATCAGGTAATCAATGCCGGAGAATTCATCACTCCTTCCGACCTGGTAGAGGGCGACCTGGTTTTTGTTGATATCGATGCGCCTTTCGTTGAAGATGAGCGCCCGGCTCTCGATGCGGCTACCAAGCAGATGCTGGTGGCTTATCAGAAAAATCCTACCGATGAGAACAAGCTGGTGCTGATGAACCAGATGGGGGTAAAATATGATAAGGTGGTGGCTAGAAAGAAAGCCAAGCTCCGCCAGCTGGAACGTGAAGCCAAGACTCCCGACCTGGTGGCTGAGATGCAGGCCATCGTAGACGAGATGGTGGATAACCGCGATACGCGATTGGAGCAGCAGTTCTGGAGACTGGTTGACCCTCGTGTGGATGACAATCCTGACGACCAGTGGCTCGTGTTGCGAGGTTCTTCGGCAAAGAATGCCTATATTGTCTATGCGCCTGTTACCAACAAGGAGTATGCGGCATATAATCCTGCTTTCACCTATCCGCAGGGACAGGATAAATATCCGGTGGTGAATGTATCTTATGATGAATCAGTGGCTTACTGCGATTTGATGAGCTCCATGGATGCTCAGCATGCCTATCGCCTGCCTTCTGAGGAGGAGTGGATTCTTGCGGCTGGTCACATGCCGAAGGATGTGAAGATGAATAGCGACCATGTGGAAAAAGGATTGACTGCTGTTGATGCCTATGCTGAAACAACGGGTGCCTGCGGTGGTATCGATTTCTGGGGAAACAGCTGGGAATGGACTTCTACACAGAATGCTGCCGGACAGTATATCGTGAAAGGTGGCAGTTGGGATTCGAGCCGTGATGCCTGCCGAAGCGAATATTCTGATGATGCACGTGATGCATCGGGCAGATATGCTAATGTAGGTTTCCGAGTAGTAAGAGTGGATCGCTAATCGCGTTTTTCATCAGAAAGTCAAAGAAAATTGCGGTTTTCGAAAAAAAA